>JGI20152J14361_10000124_pt1 | contig 60010 bp, 68 predicted proteins | sample COG_02_FD_14361 | JGI IMG/M metagenome (IMG submission 14361)
CGTCACGCAATGCTTGAACAACACCCTCTGCCACCCAATCACAACGATTAATACCTGCGAAAATATTAACCAAAATCGCCTCAACCTTTGGATCAGATCGCACCAAACGAAATGCTTTGCCAACCCGCTCAGGTGTCGCCCCACCGCCAATATCAAGGAAGTTCGCAGGATCGCCGCCAGCGGCCTTAATCGTGTCCATGGTCGCCATCGCCAACCCAGCACCATTCACGATACACCCAATATTTCCTTCCAAACCGACATAGCTCAGCCCGCGATCTGCCGCATGGCTTTCACGTGGGTCTTCTTGGCTTTTGTCGCGTAATTCGGAAATATGTGAATGTCGAAACAATGCATTGTCGTCAAACGTCATCTTGGCATCCAGCGCAATCACGCGGTTGTCGGTTGTGATAACCAGCGGATTAATTTCAACCATCGTCGCATCAAGTTCTTGGAACGCCTTAAAACACCCCATCAACGTCCGTACCATTTGTTGGGTCAACGCAGGCTCAACATCCAACTTAAATGCGATTTCACGAGCTTGGAATTCAACCAATCCAACGGCTGGATCAATGGTTGCGCGCACAATGGATTCTGGACTCGATTCAGAAATCTCCTCGATTTCCATTCCACCTTGCGATGACGCCACAATCATAATGCGCTGTGATGTGCGATCCAAAACAAACCCAAGATAAATCTCACGATCAATCGAAACCCCCGCTTCTACATAAAGGCGATAAACACCCTTACCTTCGGGACCAGTTTGATGCGTAACTAATTTCTTCCCCAACATACTTGATGCCGCATTGATAATTTCGGTGTCGTTCGTGCACATCTGCACACCGCCTGCTTTGCCGCGACCACCGGCATGAACTTGCGCTTTGACAATCCACTTGTCGCCACCCATTTCACGCGCACGATACGCCGCTTGTTCTGGGCTGTATGCCAACCCACCACGCGGAACAGTAACGCCAAATTCAGAAAGGATTTCTTTTGCTTGGTATTCATGAATATCCATTATTCTTTTCCCTTTTCGCAGAAAATATTATGCGTAATATGCTGAAAGTTGAGCGTTGATTTGATCCATATCTACGTCCACACCCATTTTGATCATTGCTTCACCGTACCGGTTTACGATCTCCGTGATTTTTGCTTGTGTCAGTTGATTCAAGATACCAATGCGAACTTGAACGGGTGATGACAATGTCGGCCAGATGCCAAAACCTTCGGCACGACATGCTTGAACCAGTTCCATTTCACGACCAGCAAATTCACCAGGCAAGTTAAGTACAACAAGGCTCGTCATGTTTGACGTAACCTCACAGCCCATTGCGCTAACCGCATCAACCAATGCTTTTTCATGGTACCGATAACTGTCGGCACGTGCTGCCAGACCTTCTTGCAATGTAATGCGTAACGCTTCGTGAAACGCCGCAACGGCATAGCCTGAATGCGTTTGGTGATATCCACCTTTTTCAATATCTTTGCCATCATCGATGGCCCAGTGGCGTCCAACCAACAGCGGGTGGTGCACATATGTACGACAACCTGATGCTTTGACGGCATCAATATAACGTTGGCTAAAACTCACAGGTGCATATGTCAGTGGCAAACACAAAACGCCTTTTTGTGGACAAGAGGCCCAACCAACAACGCCTTCGTAATCATCAATTGAAAAATCATCGACACCCAGCGATGACACAGCATCGACCAAGCCCATCGCGTCATGTTTCAAACACGCATCTGAAAAACCTTTGATGTCATTGATACGACCAGAGCCCGTTTCCCAATGCGCCATAAAGGCCCATTTTGGTTTGTGCTCTGCCAATGCTGTTTCTACGATTTCAGCGGTCACAGACGCGCCGTGCGGTACGTTGATAACAACAACACTGGATGTGTCCGGCTTCATCGGATTTGCCGTCAACTCTTCTTCTGTCGCAGCTTTCATTTGAAGCGTTGTGACATCAATGCCGGAAAATGTACCGTTCGTGAACGCAACAACAGTGTCGCCCGGCACAACCGCGCTGAACATCGTATCAAGCGCACTAAACCCTGTGCCCGCAACGCCGTAGGTATAAACATTCTTGGTTCCAAATAAGTCACGAAGCATGAATTTGCACTCAACCATCCCACGCAGAACATCGGGCTGCATGTGATCGGCCAAGCCAGCCGTGGCAAATGCCTGCAAAACGCGCTCGTCTGTGTTGCCAGGCCCAGGGCCCGCGGCAAGTGTATTTGGAATTACAAGTTTGGGGAAAACTGTGTTCGCTAGCATTTGGGAAACTCTCGGTTGTTAAGTTATCCTTACTCAACCCGCAGAATGGATTTCAAACAACCTTCTTAACTACCGTAATGGGATGCCCTTATGGGTAGTTATATACCTATACTTTAGTATTGATTATGCTAATATACCAAAAATGACCTACCAACATGGGTAGGTTTTGAACTTTGTTAGGAAAAACATGCCTGCAACCACAGACAAACGAATAAAGATTGTTCTGGCAGATCCTAATCCTTTGATTCTATCTGGGATGGCCGAAAAAATCACAGCCGACCCACGCTTTTCACTGATCGCAACTGTGCGCAATTCCCAAGATTTTTTATCCACGGTGATGCGCGGTCCCGTGGATTTGGGCATCGTGTGTTGGTCTTTGCCCCAACTCGGCGCAGAAAAGGTGATCGAAGTTTTACGCGACCACCCATCAGCACCCAGCATTTTGGTTTATTCACAAAATCAATCCAACGATGTTCCGCGTCGCGCAATGGCCGCTGGTGCCGCTGGCTACTGCGACAAGGATCAATCGGTTGACGAGCTGATATCAATCGCGGTCTCGGTCGCGCAGGGCAAAATGGTGTTCCCGTTTATGGACATTCGCGCACTTCAATCCGACCCACTTTTTCTGCTGACAAAACGCGAACGATCGCTGTTGGAATATCTAGCAGAAGGCATGACAAACAAAGAGCTGGCAACAGTTCTGGAAATCTCTGTAAATACCGTGAAATTTCACCTCTCAAATTTGTATGAAAAACTAGAGGTCAGAAACCGTTCGCAAGCAATTGCATTTTATTATTCTCGCCGCCTCGATACGGTCACTGAACCCGAAGGTGGGCTACAATTGCGCTCCGAATAGGTGTGCGCAATTGTCGCACTTTATAAATTTGACAGGTGACCACTTTATAGTCCTTCAATCCATTCCCTAAGACCAACATAAAATCATAGGGACTAAAAATCATGAGCTTTCACACCATCGAACCAGCCACAGCACGCCTTAATCGCAGCGAGCTGGCAGTGCCGGGCAGCAACATGCAAATGATTGAAAAAGCTGCCAAATCTGATGCCGACGTTATCTTTTTAGATATGGAAGATGCCGTTGCACCTGACGACAAAGAACAAGCGCGCAAGAACATCATTATCGCCTTAAACGAACTTGATTGGGGCACCAAGGCCATGTCAATTCGCATCAACGGATTGGACACACACTACATGTACCGCGATGTTGTCGACGTGGTAGAGCAAGCCGGAGAGCGCTTGGATTTGATCATGATACCCAAAGTTGGCACAGCCGCTGACGTCTATGCAATCGACATGATGGTGACCCAAATTGAAGACGCAAAAGGGTACAAAAAACGCATCGGTTTTGAACACATAATTGAGACCGCTTTGGGCATGCAAAATGTGCATGAAATTGCCTCTGCATCCAAGCGAAATGAGAGCCTACATTTTGGCGTTGCAGACTTCGCCGCCAGCACCCGCGCACGCACCACAGTTATCGGTGGTGTGAACCCAGATTACTCCGTTCTTACAGATGTAGCCCAAGACGGATCACGCGACGTCCATTGGGGTGACATGTGGCATTACGCACTGGCACGCATGGTCGTTGCCGCACGCGCAAATGGCTTGCGCCCTGTGGATGGCCCGTTTGGTGATTTCTCTGATTCAGATGGCTACATCGCCGCCGCAAAACGCGCCGCCGTTCTGGGTTGCGAAGGTAAATGGGCAATTCACCCCAGCCAAATCGCGATGGCAAACGACGTAATGAGCCCATCAGCCGCAGAAGTAGACAAAGCAAACCGTATTCTGATCGCCATGGCCCAAGCCGCCAAAGATGGCAAAGGTGCCGTATCTCTGGACGGTCGCTTGATCGATTACGCTTCTATCCGCCAAGCAGAAGTATTAGTAGAAAAAGCAAAACAGATTGCAGCAAACTGATGTCCAAAAACGACTTGAATGCACTTCGTGAAACAGCGATCAAAGCNTTTAAAGTAGGTGTTGCAGCCGCGGATCCAGCNTTGGCTCTTCACGCAGCGCTCCAGAAAAATCCTTTGCCAAACGTGGCAAAGGACGGGCGATACATAATTGTGGCCGTTGGTAAGGCCGCATGCAAAATGGCCGAATGTGCAATCAAATATCTGCCCAACACTGCGGATTACACAGCATTGGCCGTCACAAACTTCGAAAATGTAGAGCCCATCGACGGATGCAAAGTCATGGGCGCATCACACCCCGAACCATGTGAAAAGGGCCTTCAAGCAGGACGCGAAGTAATCTCACTTCTTACATCCGCCACGGAAATCGACATTGTGGTTATGCTGGTCAGCGGTGGCGCATCTGCATTATTGCCAGCACCTGTTTCAGGGATCGGCTTGTACCATAAAATGCAGGTAAATGCCCTACTCCTCTCATCTGGTTTGGATATTTACGAAACAAACTTGGTCCGCCAATCTTTGTCTCGACTAAAAGGCGGCGGCGCGTTGAAGCTTGCCCAACCAGCGGATGTACACAGTTATATTCTGTCGGATGTTTTGGGTGATGATTTGCGCGTGGTTGGCAGCGGCCCAAGTATTTGTCCAATTGGAACACCCGCCGACGCACGCAGGCTTTTGATCGAAAAAGGGATATATACAAAACTCCCAAATCTGGTTCGCACTCATCTAGAAGACGCGCCATCCAAAATCGAATGCGATTTCCCACAAAATGCACATCTGATCGCAAGCAATCAAACAAGCCTTCGCGAAATGGCCCGTGACGTTGACGCAACAATTATTGCCGCCCCGCTCATCGGTGACGTGCAAACCGCTGCAGAAGAGGTAATCAAAACAATACAAAACCAGAAAGGATCAAAACCATTTGTTTTGGCCTTCGGTGGCGAAACAACGGTTACACTGACTGGCAAAGGCAAAGGTGGCCGAAACCAAGAGCTTGCGCTTCGTGTGGCTCTTGCCGCTCAAAACGCAGGATTTGATTTCCCTTGGTGCTTTCTAAGTGGTGGAACAGATGGGCGCGATGGGCCGACGGATGCAGCAGGCGCACTCGTGGATAACAACACACTCACCCGCCTAAAAGACGCGCATGTCGACCTAGATACTTGCTTGCAAGAGAATGACAGCTACGCGGCTCTTAAAGCGGCTAACGATCTATTGATAACAGGGTCCACCGGTACAAATGTAGCTGACCTTCAGCTGTTCTTTGCCGGGTGATATCAATCCACGCAAATTCTAATGTCAGCCATACTTGGTTGGCATTGGGCCTTGCTGTATTGAAATCTCAAGGCGTTCAAAGACCTCATCAAAGGTCGCGTGCCCCATTTGGGTGGTAACCGTGGGCATGTCAGCCCACCAAAGGCACAAATCGCACCATGTCACCCTGCGTTATATTTTGCCCACCATGACCCAATTCAATCAACCCATCTGCCCAAGACAGCCCTGAAATACGACCCGATCCTTCGGACGCAAAAACCTCAGCATGACCCTGTGCATTCAATCGCGCCCGCAGATATTCCGAACGCCCATGTTTTTTATTCTTACTGAACGCCGCAGGGACGAAAATTGCCGATGTCTGCAACCAGCCTTGACCAGACAGAACACCACAGGCGGGGCGCGCGAAAATATGTGTGCAAACCATTGCAGCAACTGGATTGCCTGGCAATCCAAACACAGGCACACCATTCCAAACAGCCAACGCCAAGGGGCGTCCGGGCTTAACCGCAATACGCCATGTTTGCAGGTTTGCTTTTTCGCTCAACAACTTGGAAATATGATCCTCATCCCCTGCCGATGCGCCACCCGTGGTTAAAACAACATCTGCTGTTTGCGTGGCCTGATCTAATGCCGCCGCAATTACATCTGCGTCATCGGGCAGGATGCCAATATCAACGGGCGTGTATCCCCACGCCGCGATTTGAGCCAACAACATGGGACGGTTTGCATCATATATCTGCCCATGCGATTTGACTGACCCAGCATCAACCAGCTCGGCACCTGTTGCCAAAACCGCCACACGTAACTGATCAAAAACAACAATCTGCGACACACCAGCAGATGCCAAAACACCCAAATCTGCGGGCCGCAATTTATGCCCAGCGCTTAAGATGATTTGCCCCGCTTGAATGTCCTCGCCTTGTGGACGCGTATTTGCGCCAACCTTCAGGCCTTTGCGAAAATAAATATGGGTTGCGTCTACATTTACATCCTCTTGCAAAATTATCGTATCAACACCTTTGGGCACTGCCGCACCCGTCAAAATACGGGCGGCATAACCAGCAGGCACAACACCGTCATACGCCTGCCCCGCGGCGGCGCGACCATCAACAAGAGGTAACGATATTTCGTCAGCTTGGGGAATATCTGCAATCGCAAATCCATACCCATCCACTGCCGCATTTGCAAAAGGTGGATGATCGCAAACCGCCAAAACATCGGTGGCCAATACACGGCCCAGCGCCACATCTGTTTTTATCTGCGTCGTGCCAACCACACGCGTTAAACTTGACCGCAACCGATCCAACGCCACATCAACGGGCGTCCATTCCACACCGCGCGGCATTGCGAAACAATCATCGCGTAGGGGTGGTGGCTTGGTCATGTCAGCCCTTGGTGTGCTAAAATGAAATCCGCAATTGCAGACGTGTTATTCAAATCAAAGATTGGCACATCCAGCGCGCCAACGTCCGTATCCGTCGCCACTGCACAAATGGTGCTGTCGTCGTGCAAGCGCAATGGATCGCTTACACCATCACGAAAACATTCCAACTTGGCATGCGCTTCACGTTTGTAACCTTCGACCAGTATCAAATCGACGGGGCTCATTTTTGACAACAACGTTTCAAATGCGGGTTCTTCTTCGTCGCGCAATTCATGCATCAACGCCCAGCGATTGCCAGACGCCAACATCACTTGTGACGCACCAGCGACACGGTGGCGATAACTGTCACGACCGGGGTGATCCACATCAAATGAATGATGCGCATGTTTAATCGTCGACACTGTAAATCCGCGCGCAGTGATATCCGCCACAAGACGTTCCATCAAACCCGTCTTGCCTGAATTTTTCCACCCAACGATTCCAAAAATGTTCATGCTCGCGCACCTTGTATTATCAATTCAGCTTGTGCCATGTCTTCTGGCGTATTTACATTGAAAAACGGATCATGCCCATCGGCAACCCATTCGACACCTCGCCATTCATGTTGTTTCACAAAACCCATCACTTTGCGCATATCATTTTCCAACGCCAAACGAAGTCCATCGCGCAATGACACATCCCACAGACCAAACGTCGGATGCAAATTATGGCGATCGCTATCAGATGCCGTTTTGGCGATGTTGATATTGTAACATCCCTCGAACAGCCAATTCGCCAAATCCTTGGGAAAAAATGGCGTGTCCGCAGCAACGACTAAAATCTTAGAGTGCCCATGTTGCGCCGCATAATCCATCCCCGCCAGAATACCAGCCAACGGCCCAGCAAAACCATCAATACTGTCGGCAACCACAGGCAATTCAAATTGCGCCAACCGCAATGGATCGCCGTTGGCATTAATCACCATATCATCGACTTGGGGTTTAAGACGCTCAATCACATGTGCCATCAATGGACGTCCTGCCAGCGGCATCAATGATTTGTCACCACCACCCATGCGGGTCGATAATCCACCCGCCAATATCACACCAAGAATTGTCATGTCGCGTCGTACACAACACGTTCTTTGCCAGACAAACACATAAACCGTTGCCCTCGCAATCGCCCGATTAACGTCAAACCAACTTGGTTCGCAATCTCAACACCCCACGCAGTAAAACCAGAACGTGATGCCAATATAGGAATACCCATCAACGCACATTTAATCACCATCTCTGACGTCAAACGCCCCGTCGTATACAGGATCTTATCTTGCGCGCTTGCCTCGTGCATATGCATCCAACCTGCAATTTTATCCACCGCATTATGACGCCCCACATCTTCCATATAAACCAATGGGCGATCTTGTTCACACAACACGGTTCCATGAATTGCACCCGCATCCAAATACAGGCTAGGCGTTTGATTGATGACATTGGACAAATGATACAACCACGACGTCCGCAGTTCCGTGGCGGGTAATTGCAACCCCTCCAGCCCTTCCATCATATCACCAAACACTGTGCCAACCGCACAGCCCGACGTGCGGGTTTTCTTTTTCAGCTTCTCTTCATAAATCGTCTGTCCATCAGTGCGCACAACAACGGTTTCCAACTCGTCATCATAATCCACACCCAATACGGTTTCATCCACGCCCAACATGCCTTGGTTTTTCAAAAAGCCCAGCGCCAGATACTCTGGATAATCCCCCATGGTCATGGCCGTAACAATTTCCTGACCATTCAAAAAAATCGTCAACGGGCGCTCTTCCACCACATTGATATCTTGCGCCACTCCGTTGTGATCAAACCCTTGGACAGATCGGGTTAAACCGCCTTTCGACAGGTCAGGTTGTAAAAGAAACGTATTCGATGCGCTGGACAATTGCGGCCCCTTGGAATTTAAACTAGCTGTATTGATAGATTCCATCGGACATTATCACATGGCACAGAACCCAACATCCCTAAAAACAGCCTTTTGGCTGGGATATCGCGACACAATTCCGTTTTGGTTGGTCGTGGGTCCCTTTGGCCTGTTGTTTGGCGCAGTCGCAACCGAGGCGGGCTTAAACATTATCCAAACCATGGTGATGACCGTTCTGGTCGTGGCTGGCGCCGCGCAATTCACCGCGCTGACTTTGATGGGTGAAAACGCGCCCACATTGATTATCCTTGCGGCGTCTCTTGCCGTTAATTTACGCATGGCAATGTATTCCGCCGCACTGGCCCCACACTTAGGGCGCGAACCCTTGGGAATGCGTGTTCTATATGCCTACTTTATGGTGGATCAAAGCTTTGCGATTGCGGTCAATAAATACACCGAAACACCCAGCATGACGCCCCGACAAAAGGGCATATATTATATGGGCAGCTTTCTGTGCGTATTTCCTGTTTGGGTCGGCTCGACACTAACAGGTGCACTTATCGGCGCGCAAATCCCCCCTGAATACGCATTGGATTTTGCCCTACCGATTTGCTTTATCGCGCTATCAGCCCCCATGATGCGCAGCTTACCGCATTTTGTGGCGGCGACTGTGTCTATGGTTGGTGCCGTTTTATTTGTGAACATCCCATACAGCTTGGGCCTACTACTGGCCGCGTTTATCGCCATGATGGTTGCCGCAAGAACAGAACTTTGGCTAAAACGGAGGCATTCAGATGGTTGATCCCGTAAAGCTATGGATCATTATTGCCGGCCTTGGCGCTGGCACATTTTTGATCCGTTTTTCATTCCTTGGCCTGATTGGCGGGCGGGAATTCCCAGAATGGGTCATGCGTCATCTAAACTACGTTGGCGTCGCGGTTATGCCCGGTTTGATCGCGCCGATGTTGGTCTGGCCCGAAGCAACGGGTGGCGCATTGGATGCACCGCGCTTGTTGGCCGCACTGGCCGCCTTCAGCGTGGGTATTTGGCGACGCTCCGCACTTTGGTCTGTCATCGCGGGCTTTGGCACATTGTATGCCATGTTGTTCTTGGTTGGCTAAACAGGCATCGCCGTGGTTTTAAACACGGTGCGCAACGCAAAACTGCTTTGCATTTGGCTGACATGCGGCAGGCGTGATAAAAACTTGCGGTGAATACGCGCGAAATCATCGGTATCACTGGCGACAACTTTCAACATGTAATCAGCAGTGCCTGCCATCAAATGACATTCCAAAACATCCGGGATCAACGCAACGGCACGTTCAAACGCATCCAAAATTGCATCCGCCTGACCTGACAGGGTGATTTCCACAAACACCGTTGTTTTGCGATCAATCTTACGTGGGTCCAACAGGGCCACGTAATCTTTGATTATACCCTCGGATTCCAAACGTTGCACACGGCGATGACAGGCCGATGGTGACAAATTTATGTTATCCGCCAAATCAGCATTAGATAATCGTCCTGTCTTTTGCAGCGCCTTCAAAATGCGGCGGTCCGTTTCGTCTATTTCCATTTTCCGCAGATTCCTTCGAATTTTTTCACTATTTAAACAAGGTTATTCTAAAAATAGGCAATTTCGCAATCAAAATATGAATACATCGCCAAACATTCTCTGCCATTGTCTCGTTAATCACAATCACAACTTATCGGAGGATCATCATGATCATAGGTTGCCCCACAGAAATTAAAAACCAAGAATATCGCGTTGGCGTCACCCCTGCCGCCGCAACCGAAGCTGTCTTGCGTGGACACACTGTTTTGATCCAAACAGGCGCTGGCATGGGCGCAGGTTTCTCTGACACTGATTACACGGACGCTGGCGCATCTATCTTGGACACAGCAGAACAAATATTCGCACAGGCCGAAATGGTCGTAAAAGTGAAAGAGCCACAACCAGTGGAACGCGCCATGTTGCGTGAAGGACAAATCTTGTTCACATACCTGCACTTGGCTCCTGACGAAGCACAGACAAAAGATTTGTTAGCCAGCGGCGTTACAGCCATTGCCTATGAAACAGTTACAGATCGCGATGGCGGGCTTCCACTATTGGCACCAATGTCCGAAGTCGCTGGTAAATTGGCACCACAGGTCGGCAGCTGGGCTTTGCAAAAAGCAAACGGAGGTTTGGGCACATTGATGGGCGGCGTCCCTGGTGTTCTGCCAGCAAATGTTGTTGTCATCGGCGGTGGTAATGTTGGTGTACACGCTGCACGCGTTGCGGCCGGCATGGGCGCAGATGTGACCGTATTGGACATGTCATTGCCACGCATGCGTTACTTGGACGATGCATTCAGCAGCGAATTCAAAACATGCTACGCATCCAAGGCTGCAACAGCGGAATTGATTGCAACAGCTGACATGGTTGTTGGTGCTGTTTTGATCCCGGGTGCAGCTGCACCAAAACTGATCTCGCGCGCGCAATTATCAACAATGAAACCAGGCGCGGTTTTGGTTGATGTCGCCATCGACCAAGGTGGATGTTTCGAAACATCCAAAGCAACAACACACGATGATCCAATCTACGAAGTCGACGGAATTGTGCATTACTGTGTGGCAAACATGCCCGGCGCAGTGGCGCGCACATCTACGATTGCTTTGGGCAACGCAACTATGCCGTTCATGATGGCATTGGCGAACAAAGGTTGGAAACAGGCTTGTGCGGATGACGTACATTTGTTGAACGGCTTGAACACGCACAAAGGTCACCTAACCTATGCAGCCGTTGGCGTTGCCTTGGGCATGGATGTGATTGACCCAACCGAAGCATTAAAAATGTAACGCAATAACTGTGTACAGGTTGTGCACGCATTGTGCACAGCGTGTGCATCCTCCAAAATGACAAAAGGCCCGCAATAACTGCGGGCCTTTCTCGTTACGATTTCACGTAACTTATTTCTTTTTCAAAGCTTTCAAAATATCAACCAACAGATCGTTGTCTGATGGACCAGCAGGTGCTGCTGGTGCTTCTTCTTCTACTTTTTTCGCTTTGTTCACTTGGCGAACCAGCATGAATACCACAAACGCGATAACCAAGAAGTTGATGATTGCCATGATGAAACGACCGTATGCAAACACGGCTGCGCCTGCTTCTTCGGCAGCTGCCAATGATGCATGTGTTGAACCGTCCAGTGTTGTATACAAGCCGCCAAAATCAACGCCGCCCATAAACAAGCTGATGATCGGATTGATCAAATCAGCAACCAACGAGCCCACAATTGCTGTGAACGCCGCACCAATAATGATACCGACTGCCATGTCCATGACATTGCCCTTGGCAATAAAGTCTTTAAATTCCTTAAGCATAAGATTCCCCTTTTTGCTTTTCACCCACGCCGATTGGCGCTTACTGCACAATATTGTGAGCAATGGCTTCATTTTCAAGCTTTTGATTGAACATTGGGCCAATTTAGATCAGTTTCCAGCGACAATTCACAAAAGGCTCCTCCCTCATGACGTACACACCTCCTAAAAAATGGACTTGGAATTCTGAAAGCGGCGGTAAGTTCTCCAGCATCAACCGCCCAATTGCAGGCCCAACACATGACAAAGAATTGCCAATTGGCAAACACCCACTACAACTACATTCGCTTGCGACACCGAACGGCGTCAAAGTTACCGTGATGCTAGAAGAGCTGTTGGCGGCAGGTCACACAGGTGCGGAATACGATGCTTGGTTGATCAACATCCAAGAAGGCGATCAGTTCGGCAGTGGTTTTGTCGACATAAACCCCAACTCTAAAATCCCAGCGTTGATCGACACCACAACGGGGTCTCGTATTTTTGAAAGCGGCGCAATTCTGTTATATCTCGCAGAAAAGTTCGACGCATTTTTACCCAAGGATTTAGCGGCCCGTACAGAAGCCATGAGCTGGCTGTTCTGGCTTCACGGTTCGGCCCCATACTTAGGTGGCGGCTTTGGTCATTTTTACGCTTATGCACCTGAAAAATTTGAATACGCAATCGATCGCTTTGCCATGGAGGCGAAACGTCAATTGGATGTTTTAGATCGAAATCTGGCTGATCGCGAATATTTGGCTGGTGATGAATATACCATCGCTGATATCGCAACAGCGCCGTGGTATGGGGCGCTTGTACAAGGCTCCGTTTATGATGCAGCAGAGTTTTTGGATACCTCGTCGTATAAAAACGTGACCCGCTGGGCCGATACTGTGATGAACCGCCCCGCATTTTTGCGTGGCAAAATGGTAAACCGCGCATGGGGTGAACCGTCTGAACAACTACACGAACGCCATGACGCCAGCGATTTCGAATTACAAACCCAAGATAAGATCGCCGAGTAATGAAAGATTGATGCGTGGCAGCACGCATCAATCATCCCACCTGATTATGACTTGTTATTGTCATCCCACGGGTTGTCTTTTTTATTGGCACCCTTGATCGCATTCGTGTTGTCTTTCAAAGACAAATAATGCGGCTTCTTTTTCGCCTTAGCAGCCAACAGCTCTTGCATCGTCTTCTTTGGCGGCGTTTTCGCATCTTTTTGATCGGTCATAATCCGTACATCCTTAAATCTGTGGGGATCTTAGCCCCTAAGTGTCAAAAATACCCTCGAAACACCAGCCTTAATCGTTTTGTGGCAAATGCTTGACTCTGATACGTGCTGGGCGTACACGCTGAATAAATCACAGGAAGTCTAACGCTTCCGGTCTCAGGATCGACACCAGTCAGCGAGTTTCGCCCACTGGTGTTAAATGCGTTTGGCAAAACACTTTGGCTGAAAGGGCCTGACATATGTTCGAGAATCTATCCGACCGCCTGTCCGGCGTCTTTGACGGCCTAAACAAACGAGCGGCCCTGTCTGACGAAGATGTATCGCTGGCATTGCGCGAAGTACGTGTCGCGCTGTTAGAAGCCGATGTTTCCTTGCCTGTGGCACGCGATTTTGTCAAAGCAATCCAAGAAAAAGCAGCGGGCCAATCGGTTACCAAGTCGGTAAAACCAGGTCAGCAAGTTGTGAAAATTGTTCACGACGAATTGGTACATTTTCTGGCAGGTGATGATGCCAGCATTGGTGAGTTAAAGGTCGATAACCCACCTGCTCCAATCCTTATGGTTGGCTTGCAGGGGTCTGGTAAAACCACGACCACTGCCAAATTGGCGAAACGCCTAAAAGAGAAGAACGGCAAAAAGGTTTTGATGGCGTCCTTGGACACCAATCGACCCGCCGCGATGGAACAGTTGGCGATTTTGGGTGCGCAAATTGGCGTGGATACCCTGCCAATTGTCAAAGGCGAGAACGCCGTTAAGATTGCAAAACGCGCAAAACAACAAGCGACCCTTGGTGGATACGATGTATTCATGTTGGATACCGCAGGCCGCCTGTCCATCGACGAAGAGTTGATGTCCGAGGTTAAGGCTGTTCGCGATATCGCAACCCCACGCGAAACGTTGTTGGTGGTTGATGGTTTGACTGGCCAAGATGCCGTTCACACGGCAGAAAACTTCGACGACCGCATTGGCATTTCGGGCGTTGTTCTAACGCGTATGGATGGCGATGGTCGCGGTGGCGCTGCATTGTCCATGCGCGCAGTTACAGGTCGTCCGATTAAATTCGTTGGTCTGGGCGAAAAAATGGACGCGTTGGAAGAGTTCCATCCAGAGCGTGTAGCGGGCCGTATTTTGGGCATGGGCGATATCGTATCGCTGGTGGAAAAAGCCCAAGAAACCATCGAGGTTGAACAAGCCGAAAAGATGATGAAGCGCATGAAGAAGGGTATGTTCAATATGAACGACCTGAAAATGCAGCTGGAACAGATGATGAAAATGGGCGGCATGGAAGGCATCATGGGAATGATGCCCGGCATGAAGAAAATGCAAAAGCAGGTCGCCGATTCTGGTGGCATCGACGAGAAAATTTTCAAACGCCAAATCGCATTGATACAATCAATGACCAAAAAAGAACGCGCAAACCCACAGATCATGCAGGCCAGCCGTAAAAAGCGTGTCGCCTCTGGTGCAGGTTTGACTGTTCAAGAATTAAACCAACTTATGAAGATGCAACGCCAAATGGGCGACATGATGAAAAAGATGGGCAAAGGCGGCATGTTGAAACAAGCCATGGGCGCGATGATGGGCAAAGGCGGCGGAATGCCACCAGCCGGTGGAATGCCCGGTGGCTTAGGTGATATTGATCCCAAACAGTTGGAAGAAGCCGCAAAGAAAATGGGCGCAGGTAAATCTGGTTTACCAGGTGGATTACCCGGACTTGGTGGCGGATTGCCAATGGGTCTGTCTGGATTTGGGAAAAAGAAATGACCGATACAGCGCGCGCCCAAGAGATTTTAAAAGAACACCGTGAAAGCATCGATCGTCTGGATTCGATCCTTGTTTACACCTTGGCAGAACGGTTCAAACATACCCAAGCCGTTGGCGTTTTGAAGGCAGAGCATGCATTGCCGCCATCAGACCCATCGCGCGAAGCCAAGCAAATCGAACGCCTAGAGGATTTGGCAAAACGTGCCGACCTTGACCCCGTATTCGCGAAGGAGTTTTTAAACTTCGTCATCGCGGAAGTTATCAATCACCACAAGAAACACCAAGAATGAGAGCGTAAGCTCATCAATTAGCTTTAGGAGAAATATCATGGCTATGAAAATCAGACTCGCCCGCGGCGGTTCAAAAAAACGTCCATTTTACCGTGTAGTTGCTGCGGATTCACGCATGCCACGCGACGGTCGTTACGTTGAAAAATTGGGTACATACAACCCATTGTTGGCTAAAGACAGCGCAGAACGTGTTCAATTGGACATGGAACGCGTTAACTACTGGTTGGGCCAAGGCGCACAGCCAACAGAACGTGTTGTTCGTTTCCTAGAAGCCGCTGGCGTTATGGAAAAAACAGAGCGCAGCAACCCAATCAAAGCGAAACCAGGCAAAAAAGCCCAAGATCGCGTAGAAGAAAAAGCAGCAGCAGCTGAAGCAGCTAAAGAAGCAGCGGCAGAAGCAGCCGAAGCGGCAAAAGCAGCGGCAGCAGCCCCAGCTGAAGAAGCACCTGCAGAAGAAGCAGCAGCTGAGTAATTAGCAAATTTGGCTTGGATGGATTGATGAAAGCATTCAGCAAAGAATTCCAAGCCGAGTTAAAAAACCTTATGAAATGGCGCCGCGATGTGCGCCATTTCAACACAACACCAATCCCCATCGACATACTATTAGATTGCCTAAACGCATTTGGGATGGCCCCATCTGTTGGCTTGTCTGAACCGTGGCGAATTGTACGGATCACATCTGATAAATCTCGCGGTGCGGCTTTGGCAAACTTCAAGTCAGCCAACGCAGATGCGCTTGCTGGATATTCAGGTGATAAAGCACAAACATATGCCGGCTTGAAACTGTCGGGTATGAATGATGCGCCCGAACAGATTGCCATATTTTGCGATGACGCCACAACCAAAGGTGCCGGATTAGGCGCAAAAACCATGCCGGAAATGCGACGTTATTCCGTGGTGTCTGCGATCATGTCGTTTTGGTTGGCCTTACGGGCACAAGGATTAGGATTGGGTTGGGTATCCATTTTGGACCCCATTCAATTGCGAAACGATTTGGGCGTGCCCAAAGAATGGCACCTTGTTGCTTATCTTTGCATTGGGTGGCCAAAGCAGGATACACTAACACCAGAGTTGGAAAAAGTAGGCTGGGAACAACGCGAACCCGCATTGACCCAATGGATCGAACGATAAGATGGCGCAAAAATTTTGGATTGGGGTTGTAGCACGGGATCATGCGATGATTGCCCAAGAACAGGGCGTTTGTGCATTTTCCCACGGCAAAGAATCCGCCGTTTCTCGGCTTTCAGCAGGGGATAAATTCATCTTCTATTGCCCAAAGACGGGCATCAATGAGGGGGCAATCGTACAGGCATTCTGCGCGCTTGGCACCGTCACAGATGATATACCGTTTCAACGAAAATGGGCGCACACAGAATTTACAGCATGGGTTCGCAACGCCGACTATGCGAAAGTTTCACAGGTTCCAACCAAGCCGATGCTAGAAGACCTTTCCTTCGTAACAAACCCACGGTATTGGGGCATGGCGTTTCGCCGAGGGCTGTTTGAAATTTCGGCCGATGACTTTAATCTCATTTCAAAGCAGATGTTAAAATGACAACAAACGAACGTATATGTATTGGCGCAATTATTGGCGCGTTTGGAATCAAAGGCGAATTACGCGTTAAGTCGTTTTGCGCCGATCCTGATGCAATCGATAGCTATGGTATTTTGACCAACGAAGATGGCACCCAAAGCTATGATTTAAAAATCATTGGGCCCATAAAGGGCGGCTATGCTGCGCGTATTGCGGATGTACGGTATCGCGACCAAGCCGAAGATTTAAAAGGCGTTTCATTGTACGCCTTGCGTGCAGATATGCCCAACTTGCCTGATGACGAGTTTTATCATTCGGATCTGATTGGCTTACCGGTAATTGATACCGGCGGTGTAAAACTTGGCACGATCACTGCAGTGCATGATCATGGCGCAGGTGATTTTTTGGAAATCAACGCAATCGGTCAAAAGAATGTAGCATTGCTACCCTTTACAAAAGCAGCGGTTCCGACTGTTGATTTGACAGCAGGAAAAGTCATCATCGACCCACCCAAAGGCGTATTTGCAGGCGACGAACCCGAAGAGCCGCCAGAGCCCACAAATTTCATGGAACTCGGCGATGAGTGAGAAAACAAAGTCACATGGTCGTTTGGCCATACGGCCCAGCCTGAAGCCACGCGTTTTGATGACAGACACACCTGATATCGTTGGCGTTTGGAAAGCCAAAGTTATCACCCTGTTCCCCGAAGCATTTCCAGGTGTTTTGGATCGTTCCTTAACAGGCAAAGCATTGCAAGAAGGTTTGTGGCAACTGCAAACAATTGAATTGCGCGGCTATGGCATCGGCAAACACAAAGACGTCGATCACCCGCCTGCGGGCGGCGGCGCGGGGATGGTTCTAAAGGCTGACGTTGTTGGCCCCGCATTGGATGACGCACGCCGTGGCACCCCAGTTGATCCACGTGCTTGGCCCGTGATTTATATGTCACCACGTGGCAAACCATTGACCCAAGCAATGGCCCAAGAATTCAGCCAAGCTGAAGGCATGACCATTCTGTGCGGCCGCTTCGAAGGCGTCGATGAACGCGTACTAGAGGAATACAACGTCCAAGAGGTATCTTTGGGTGACTTTGTACTAACTGGTGGTGAAATCGCCGCACAGGCACTGATAGACGCCACTGTGCGTCTGTTACCTAATGTATTGGGCAATGCCGAAAGCACGAAAAACGAGAGCCATTCGAACGGATTGTTAGAACACCCACAGTACACCAAGCCGGCCGAATGGAAGGGCCGCAAAATTCCCGATGTTTTGCTGTCTGGGCATCATGGCAATGTGGATAAATGGCGCCGTGAGATGTCTGAAAAATTGACCCAAGAGCGGCGACCAGACTTGTGGGAAAAACACACGGAAAAGACAAAAGGCAGCTAAGGCATGTTTTTTAAGTATAGTGTTTCGGAAGACGTACAGGAATGGATTTTCGATAATTTTGCATGGGCAATCCGGTTGCGATTATTAAGACCAGACACACCCCTTGTCCTTGCAACCAAAGAATTCTTTTCTGCACCAAAAGGTGAAGGCGACGTTGTCGTATCCGCATTGATCCGCGACATTCAACGCATTCTTAAAGTCCGTGAAAAACCAATGAATGTTCTCAGCATCAATGCGTTGCCCCATGAAATGCAACTTGATTATAACGCAACCAGTGCGGTTGCTGGAATGTGGCAGGCGAACGACGATATCGCGACCATCCACTATGATCCAAACCTGCTGAATAATCCAATCGGCATGGTGTCCGTATTAACCCACGAATTGATGCATGATGTTTTGCACAGTATTGCAGATTACCCACCTGGTGGCGCAGAAGCAGAGGAATTGAATACAGACCTGCATTGCATCACCATGGGGTTTGGTGTTTTGCAAATTGCATACGCTCAGGGGATGGGGTGGGCCGGGTACATGCGGCAAAATTCTCGCATCCATGCTTTGGCTATGTTTGTTTTGGTACTTGATATACCAGCCAATCATGCGTCCAATGCGTTACCCGATGCAAATAAACGTCAGTTTAAAAAGGCATTGAAAGAATTAGCAAAGCAGCCAGATAAGATTTCCAATCTGAAAGAGCGACTGTCGAACCAACGTCTTGATGCCACATAACGCGGGTTTTGCCGTTGCTAAATTACAGAAAGCACCAATTTTATGCGTATTTCATTCCTACATACTGCACAGGTTCACGTGAATACCTTTGATGCTATTTTTCAAACACTCGCTCCTACAGTAACGCTCCAACATCATGTTGCACCTGAATTGTTGGCACAAGCACGCGCCGAAGGGTTGGATGTTGTTCGCGACGAAACAATCGGGATTTTAACCGATCTCGCATCTGCGGATGCGGTGGTTTGCACATGCTCTACATTGGGGCCACTGTTGGATGGGATGACAGGCACACATATTTTGCGCATTGATAGACCTGTGATGGAATATGCCTGTGCACAGGGTGAAAATATTTTGGTTGCAATCTGTTTGGAAAGCACACGAAATTCAACCTTGGCGCTTTTGTCGGAATGCGCGGCGAAGACTAATCAAGATATTTCCACTGACGTTGTGTTGTGCGATTCGGCGTGGCCATTTTTCGAAGCTGGCGAAATCGATCTGTTCGCCGCGCAAATCACCCAGACAATTCAAAACCATTTAATGTGCAATAACAGTTTTGATTGCATTGTTTTGGCCCAAGCATCGATGCATGTCGCTGAACCATTCTTACAGGACTTGGGCATACCAGTCGTATCATCACCGATGATGGCCGCTAAACGCGCGTTGGAAATTGCTCACAATAAATAAGTCAGCACTATTGACTTATAATTAAATCCATACGAACATCATCTCAGAAATGGGAGAGGTCGCTATGGATTGGACACATATTTTAGCCAACCGCAATTCGCAGATGAAAGCATCTGAAATTCGCGAACTTTTGAAACTGTTGGATCAGCCCGACATCATTTCTTTTGCCGGTGGCATTCCTGACGCTGCCCTGTTCCCAAAGACTGAAATCCAAGCGGCCTATACCCACGTATTGGAAAACGATCCCAGCAATGCCGCCCTTCAATACGCACCGTCCGAAGGGTATCCACCATTGCGTGAATGGATCAAATCAGAAATGGCCAAGATTGGTGCCGATTGCGGGATCGACAACATCATGATCACATCAGGCTCCCAACAAGCCCTAGATTATTTGGGAAAGTTATTTTTAAATGCTGGCGACACAGCCTTGGTTAGTTGGCCATCATATCTGGGCGCACTTGGCGCATTTAATGCATATGAACCGCGATATGATCGATTGGACCCCCAAAGCAACCGCCCCGCACAGGATTACGCGGATGCTGCCGCACCGACAGGTCGGGTAAAGTTTGCTTATATGTCCGTTGATTTTGCAAACCCAACAGGCGTTACCTTGGACACCCAAGACCGCGTTAATATTCTTCAACTCGCAACTGATTTGGACATCGCAATCATCGAAGACGCCGCATACCAAGCGTTGCGATATGATGGGGAACCGACAACACCGATTTTGGCGATGGAGCTGGCCCAACAAGGCGACATCGATAAATGCCGTACTGTTTTTACGGGCAGCTTTTCCAAAACCCTATCTCCTGGGTTACGCGTTGGTTGGGTTGTCGCCGCGAAATCGGTAATCGCGCAAATGGTATTAATCAAACAAGCGTCCGATCTACATTCACCCAGTATCAATCAGATGGTTGTGAACCATGTCGCACGTGATTGTTTTGACCAACATGTTGCCAAGGTACGCGCGCACTATCACGCGCGACGCGATGATATGTTAAACGCATTGAAAACTTACATGCCACAGAATGTGGAATGGACACACCCCGAAGGCGGTATGTTCATTTGGCTTACCTTGCCCGACCATATCGATGGCGCGATTTTGTTAGCTGACAGTTTGAAAACACAAAGAGTGGCGTTCGTCCCGGGACAAGCATTTTTTGCTGACGGTTCGGGGTCAAATACCATACGGCTAAACTTCACCAATGCAGGTTCAAAACAAATCGAAATCGGCATCAAACGATTGGCCAAATTGATCCAAACGATGCTGTAACCACCCAATTCTGCGCTTGATTGATAGGGCGATGCGCCCTATACCCCGCTCACTTGGTATGGAAAGGATTCGTATGATTCCGCTTTGTACCTTGGGCCCACAGAATTCGGGTGCACAATATGGGAATTTCTTCTGTCCCAGTATTTCGCATTCATCGCCATCGCGATCCGCATTCCAAAGCCACCCGAAACGTCGATTTGAAACTCTGGCGGGTGCCGCGGCGACCCGAGTGAAGGCCAAGAGCTCTGAGATTGAAAAATCAAAATGCCCCAAAGGGTATAAAGGAAAACGTTATGAACTTGATTGCACAAATCGAAGCAGAGCAAATTGCAGCTCTTGGCAAAGATCTACCAGATTTCAAAGCAGGCGACACAGTACGTGTTGGCTTTAAAGTAACAGAGGGCACGCGCTCTCGTATTCAGAATTACGAAGGCGTTTGCATTGCACGTCAAGGCGGTTCAACAATCGCTGCGTCATTCACAGTACGTAAAATCTCATTTGGTGAAGGCGTAGAACGCGTATTCCCATTGTACTCTACAAACATCGACAGCATCGAAGTTGTACGTCGTGGCCGTGTACGTCGCGCGAAATTGTACTACTTGCGTGATCGTCGCGGTAAGTCTGCGCGTATCGCAGAAAAAACAAACTACCGTCCAAAGAAATAAGCTTCTTGGATTTCAGATTTTAAAGGCGGCCCTCGGGTCGCCTTTTTTGTTTTTATGGTTTGACACGACCGCAACTCAGGGTTTAATTTCCGGCTATATTTTATTAAGAGTTTTTTATGTTCAGCCTTTTTAGACACTCCGTTTTGCACGCAAAACGTATTTTTTGGTTCAGCCTGATTGAATGGACATTTTTCATCGGTGCCATCCTTCTGGTAGCATATAGCGCAGGCTTACTTATTGGCGAAGGTGCGCTCGCGATTTTTGGTTATATCGGAATTGGTTTCATCTTTCTTCCTCTCAGTCAGATTCGCGGTGTTTTACTAAACCTAGGCGAAACAGGTTCACTGGAAGTTGAAAAAATCATGTCTTCCATAAAACTATTGTTCCGTTTTTGGGGGGTGGTCTTAACGGTTCCACTCGCAATTTCCTTGGTCGTTTTACTGCTCGTCTTTCAGTTGGGATTTCTGGGCGATATTGATCTAACATTAGCCGAGAGCGACCCAATAACTTTGATCACGCTTCTTGCCCCAAAGCTCGTCACCAGCGCAGTATTACAACTCTCTTTAGGTTTTGTTTTTCTGGTCTTCTTATTTACATTCAGTTCAAACATGGTGCCATTTACAGCGATTGCAGCAAACCTTGGAACGAAACACAGGGGATTAGATCCCTTTTTCGGCTTTGGCGCTTACAAATTCAAAGCATTTTTCCTAACTTTAACAATATTGATCGTGGATGCTGTCATTTTGACGATCACACTGGGCTTGACGTCCTATGTAATGCTTAATGCGGCACCCTTTGTCGATCTTGATACGCTCGAAGTAAATATCCCGCTATCAATCATCATAATTTGGTCAGCGGCATATCTGGTACTGATCTTTGTTCAAAACATTTGGTTCAGTGCATGCGCCCTACTTTTCACTTTGCACAAGCAGGACGCCGCACAAAACGACATTGATCGCGAACATCAAATGTATGGCCATCAATTCGACGACCAAGATTTACGCTCCCTAAGGCTCGCACGGCAAAAAAGGGTAAACTAATGCTTGCGAGCAAAGGGGATTCTGGTCTATACGCGCCCATCAGATTCAAGTTTGGTGACAGGCAACCGGAAGAGCCGCTGCGTGATTAGCCGAACATTAGGAGCCCAAAATGAAAAAAGAACTACACCCAGATTACCACATGATCACTGTTAAATTGACAGATGGTTCAACTTACGAAACACGCTCTACATATGGTTCAGAAGGCGACGTATTGTCGTTGGACATCGATCCATCAGCGCACCCAGCTTGGACTGGCGGCAACCAAAAATTGATGGATGCTGGCGGACGCGTTTCAAAGTTCAAAAACAAATACGCTGGTCTGGGCTTCTAAGCCAACCACCATACGAATTCTTAAAACGCCGCTTTTCAGCGGCGTTTTTTATTGCGCACGCTCCAAAACTTGCCCATATCTTAGCCTAAAAACGGGCGGTAGATCATGTCAAAATTATTGGTATTCGGAAACGAAAAAGGCGGGGCAGGAAAATCAACCTTGTCCATGCACGTTGCTTGTGCACTGCTGCAAAGCGGTGCCAAGGTTGGCGTGTTGGATTTGGACTTGCGCCAGTTGACCTTACGCCGGTTTTTCGAAAACCGTACTGGCTTCGCCGAAAACCACGCGCCCGACCTACCGATGGCACATGTTGGCAGCATCAATCCCGATTCAAACAACAGCGAAGATCAAGAGTTTCAAAGCGTAACAACAGAATTGATGACGCAAAACGACTTTGTTGTCGTTGATTGCCCAGGCGCATTGACGAAATACAGTGAATTGGCCCACGCCAATGCGGATACACTGATTACCCCAATGAACGACAGCTTTATTGATTTCGACCTTTTGGCGCGAATTGATCCAGAAACCAATGCTGTAAAGGGGCCTTCAATCTATTCTGAAATGGTTTGGGATGCGCGCAAGGCGCGTTCATTGTCAGGTGGAAAACCAATCGACTGGATCGTCGCCCGAAACCGTCTCTCTGCCACGAATATGCACAACAAACGCAAAGTTGGCGAAGCGTTGGAAAATCTGTCCAAACGCATTGGATTTCGTCTGGCTCCCGGCCTCTCGGACCGCGTAATTTTCAAGGAACTGTTTCCCAAGGGATTAACAGTCGCAGACCCAAGCACCCTAACCCACTTACCATCATCAATGTCCAACATCGCAGCACGCCAAGAATTGCGCGACTTGATGATCGAGCTAAATCTTCCAAACTTCAAGGTTGGGTTTTAAGAGCCCGGCTGAATAACGGAACAGGGTTTGTTGCGCGCCTTCAAGCGTGCGCAAGCTTTGCGGGCAGACGACTCGCTGACGCCAACAAACCGTGCACGATACAAATGGCGACCATCAACTTTGGCGCCAATAATTTTACGATGTGCACCTTCCAGTGAACCAAGGTCAGCCAACGCGGTACGCAAAAGCGTTTTCTGCGCTTTATAGCGCGTTGAATACGCCCCCAACTGTACCGACCAACCACCACCGCGTGGCGTGTCCGCACGCGAAACGATGCGGTTAATATCAGGTTCGGGTTCGATGTACCCACGTTGGGTATGTGCAACCGTCACCGCGGCGACAATGGTGTTTTCCGTTTCCAGCGTTGGTGCAGCAGGTGCCAACAAGCCAACGTTCGCTTGCGCGTTACGCGCTGCGTTTGCTTGCGCCGCCGCCAAAATTTCAGCCTCCATCGACTGTAAAACAACAGACGCCATCACAATCGCGGCCTCGTCGAATTTTGGGCGATGTTTTGGACGCGGGCTGTTTGCTGCTGCGCGCGGTGCCTTTATTATAAAACTGTCAGATTTTACCGGTCGCGTTGCGGCGGCCAAACGAGACCCAGAAGACGGTGATGCAGGGGCAGCGCCCTTTGCATATTTCGTTGGTGCACGACCAAAACCCATGTCCAACAATTCAGCAATCCTTGCGTTACGCGTTGCCGATGTACGGCCACCAAAAACAGTTGCAATAATACGTTTGTTGCCACGTTTTGCGGACGAAACAAGATTGAACCCTGCGGCATTAGTATAACCAGTTTTAATTCCATCAGCGCCACGATAATTCGCCAACAATCTACGGTTGGTATTTGGAACTGTGCGCAGACCTGCATCCGTCGTACGACGTGAGAACAGATTGTAATAATCTGGAAAATCATACATCAGATGGCGTCCCAATATGGACATATCGCGCGCCGTAGACAAATGCCCACTGGCCGTTAATCCATGCGCGTTTTTAAACGTTGTACGCTTCATGCCCAATGCTTTGGCTTGTGCTGTCATTTGTGCCGTAAATTTTGCTTCACTTCCAGCGATCGCCTCGCCTAGCAAAGTAGCGGCATCGTTTGCGGATTTCACCGCAGTCGCGCGGATCAGATTTCGCACCGTAATGCGCATACCTTCTTTAAGACCCAATCGCGATGGTGGTTCAGATGCAGCATTGCGTGACGTTTTGATCTTTTTATCCAACGATAACTGACCGCTTTCAACTGCCTTAAACGCCAAATAAAGGGTCATCATTTTCGTCAGGGACGCAGGGTGCAAACGTGTATCTGCGTTGCGCGAATGCAGCACCTCACCTGTGCGTGCATCCATAACAAATGCCGCATAGGGCGCCGCTGTCGCCAGCCCGCCCATAAAAAATAATACTAACGCGAGAACTGCCCCGCTGAATGCCTGTAATCGCATCGGTTTCCCCGATAACTTGTTTCTGCCTCGGCCGCGGATTTTTTATGCGGCTCTTTATGAAGTCAACCTAGCACGCTTGTTTGCGTCGGAAAACTGTTTATTTTCAAAGGGTAGTGATGTGATTCAATTGTGACACACCTTCTAGATAGTGTGTCGAACATCACACGACGTACAACTTGTTGGGTAAGTTTTCACAAAACAGGGCTTTGTCATTGTTGCAAAGGCCCTGTATAAGTTGAGTCCGATGATTGGAAACGGGCATACTTAACACCATGACAAATATCATATTCATGTCTGACAAAGACGACACTGACGTTGGTTTAGCAACCAAGACCAAGCCAAAGACCGAAAAGCCAAAGATGTACAAAGTCATGTTGTTAAACGATGACTATACACCTATGGAATTCGTTGTGTTTGTGCTGGAACGTTATTTTGGCATTGGCAGTGAACAAGCACAAAGTTTGATGATGCAGGTCCATCAAAAAGGCCTGGCAGTTGTCGGTGTGTTTTCACATGACGTCGCTGAAACAAAAGTCATGCAGGTAATGGATTTGGCGCACAAGCACCAACACCCCCTGCAATGCACCATGGAAAAGGAATAGGGCTTAGGTCCGATTTACAATGGCAAACCCAAGTATTCGAATTTCGCTGGCGCTGGACGCTGGCATCCCAACCCCGCCTGAAAAAGGCGCATTGGTTTTTAACGCATTGGACGATGCTGATTACAGCATCCTTGGAAGCCCAATTTGTTTGCAATGGTTCAAACCCACGTGTGATCGATTAGACGCGCTTGGCTTTGAAACAGCACAGTCGACAAGTACAAAATCAAGTTTCGCATTGGTGGAAATTGCCCGATCTAAACCCCAGACTTTAGGGTTAATTGCACAAGCTTATGATGCTCTGGATATCGGCGGTACCTTGGTTGTAAATGGCGACAAAACGTATGGCATAGAAAGCCATCAAAAAACTTTGCGTAAACTGTTCGAAATAGATGGCGTCGCATCAAAGGCACACGGTAAGGTTTTTTGGCTTACGAAAAACACCCGCCCTGACATTTTGGATCAATGGTTACAGGGAATGGCCCCCGTTGAAATCGAACAGGGCTTTCAAACTCAGGCAGGTGTTTTCAGCGCAGGCCATGTTGACAAAGGTTCGATGTTACTGCTCGACAACCTAACCAATCGCATTGGCGGCAGATGCGCTGATCTAGGCGCTGGATGGGGATACCTGTCACGCGCAATTTTGGAACGCAGTGAAAAAATAACATCGTTGGATTTGATCGAAGCTGACTTTAACGCGCTGAATTGCGCCCGATTAAATGTAACGGATCAGCGCGCACATTTCCATTGGGATGACGCAACACAGTTTGCTGGCAAGGGGTACGATTTCATCATTATGAACCCACCGTTTCACCAGACCCGCAAGGCCGAACCAGATATCGGCAAAGCATTCATTGCGAAGGCATCAACAATGTTAGCGCCCAAAGGGCAGCTCTGGATGGTCGCAAACCGTCAGCTGGCATACGAAGAAACGCTGGACGCACATTTTGGACAGGTCACCCCTGTCACCGAAACAACGCAATTTAAAGTGATCAACGCAAGTCGCCCAAAAAAGCCGACACACCGACGCTGATTAGGTTAATATCCGCGTTACCAAAGGAATCAGGAAGCCACGAATGTCTTTTTCAATTCAGGGTAAAACTGCGATTATAACAGGCGCGGCCAATGGTATTGGCTTGGCGATTGCAAAACATTTCGCAGCCCAAGGCGCCAACGTTATGATGGCGGATATCGACGAAGAAAAGCTGGAAATCGAAACCGCTTTACTGTCGAAAGAACATGAAAACGTAAAAAGCTTTGCAGGTGATTTGCGCCAAAAGCTGAGTTTGGCTAATTTACTGTCTGCTACGTTGGACGAGTTTGATTGCGTGCATATCTTGATAAATGCATCCCGTCAGGTTTTGCCATCAAATCCGTTGGAACCCAAAACAGACAGTTTCGAAGCACTATTCAAACAAAACGTACTGTCCAATCTTCGCCTATCGCAAATGGTGGCCAAGCGTATGATCCAACAACGCGAAGATGGTGATGACGTAACCGGCGATGCAGGGACGATTGTGAATTTAAGCTCCATAGCATCAGAACGCACGCACCCTGACTTGCTTGCTTACTCTGTGTCATGCGCAGCACTCAATCAAATGACACGCTCATTGGCCGTAAGTTTCGCGGAAAAAAGTATTCGCGTAAATGCGATCGCAATTGGATCAGTCCAAAGTGCAAACCTGCATGATGTTTTGATTGCAGATCCCGACTTACGCGATGCAATGGAAACCGCGACCCCTCTGGGACGTATTGCCGAAGCACAAGAAGTGGCAGAAGTTGCGCAATTTTTGGCATCTGGCAGCTCTGGATTTATGACTGGCCAAATTCTAACCGTGGACGGTGGCCGTACATTGATCGACCCATTGGATACGCCAGTCCACTAACAAAAACGGCGGGGAAATCCCCGCCGCATTTTCAATACTGTTATTGATTTAGTCTTCGTCGCCTTTTGGCAAGTTAAACAAGCTATCCGCGTCTATTTTTGGCTCTTCTTTCTTTTCCTCAGCCGCGTCCGCGCCAAAGGTAAAGTTTTCAAGGCCACTGATGGACGTTGGGATTTTGGGCTCTGTATCCATTGACAATGACTGTTCCGTTGAAACCAATTTGCTACGCTCTTCGTCCGAAATCACAGTACCGTCTTTGGCTGCTTTTTTGGCCGCTTTTTGAACTGCTGCGTCTAATTCCAACTGCTTACACAAACCTAATGCAACCGGATCAATCGGTTGAATGTTCGCGATGTTCCAGTGCGAACGATCACGCAATGCTTGGATTGTTGGCTTGGTTGTGCCAACCAATTTCGAAATCTGACCATCGGTCAATTCTGGGTGGAATTTCACCAACCACAGGATCGATGCTGGGCGATCTTGGCGTTTTGACAGCGGTGTGTAACGCGGCCCACGGCGCTTCTCTTCGCCTTCAGCTGCTGCATTATACATCAACTGCATTTTATAGATTGGGCTGTCTTCAGCCGTTTTAATTTCTTCAGCAGTCAGCTGTTTGTTTGCGATCGGATCAAAGCCTTTGATGCCCTGCGCCACTTCTCCGTCAGCGATGCCGTTCACTTCAAGCTCGTGCAAACCACAGAAATCAGAAATCTGTTTGAATGTCAGTGTCGTGTTGTCCACCAGCCAAACTGCGGTGGCTTTTGCCATAATAGGTAGTGCCATAATCTGTTCCTTTTGCATAAACCTGTCCTGTCCGAAGAATCGGGTGTAAGCCGCTTTGGCCTACGAATTATCCGTTTCAAGGGGGGGAATTCTTGCCCTATATAGAGGGGAATCACCAAAAGGAAAAGCCCCATGTTTCGCGTTCTCATACTCGCCCTTTTCACCGCCCTTCCAGCCATGGCAGAAGGCGAGCGCGCCGGAAAGTTTGATTACTATGTAATGGCATTGTCATGGACGCCAAACTGGTGCGCATCCGAAGGGGATCGTAAAAATTCAGATCAGTGTGATGATGATCGTGGATTTGGCTTCACTTTGCATGGGCTGTGGCCACAGTTCAACGTGGGCTGGCCCAGTTATTGTAAACCGGCACAGCGTGCACCATCTCGCAGCCAAACAAATGCAATGGCGGATATTATGGGCTCTGGTGGGTTAGCATGGCATCAATGGAAAAAACATGGCACTTGCTCTGGGCTTTCATCCACGGATTTCTTCGAATTGTCGCGCAACGCATACGCCAAAATTTCACGCCCCGAAGTGTTTCGCAAAATGGAAAAAACCTACCGCGTACCGTCACGGTTGGTTAAAAATGCTTTTTTGGAATCCAACGCGGACTTAGCAGCAGAGAATATTCAGGTAACCTGCAAAAGCAATGCAATCCAAGAGGTGCGCATTTGTTTCACCAAGGAACTGGAATTCACGCGCTGTACGTTTCCGGTACGGAATTCGTGCGGCCAATCAGGGCAATCAATGGCCCCAATTCGCTAAACCCAATCTTATCCAACACTTGCCTGTTCAGCACTGCTGGACAACGCAAAATCCCAATATAACTCGCGCGCATGTGTCCCAATCTTTGTTGGGCCCATATCGCGATCCTCAAAGCGAGCAACAGGCATCACTTTGGCAATATTGCCTGTACAGAATATTTCATCCGCATTGTGGAAATCGTCCAAAACCATAGATGTTTCATGCACGGCGATCCCATCTGCCCGCAGTAACTTAATCACGCGCTGACGGTTTAATCCGTTCAGGAACGTACCGTTCGGCGTCGGTGTGAATACTTCGCCATCTTTCACAGCAAACACATTCGTTGATGCTGTTTCTGCCACGTTGTCGTCAATATCCAGCGAAAGCGCGTTGTTAAAACCACGCGCGCGCGCATCAGACATGATGCGGCCATTGTTTGCATACAACGAACCGGCCTTAGCCGTCGTCATTGCCATGTCTTGGCGTGGGCGGCGAAATGGTGATGTTGTCAGTGAAAATGCGCCAACTTCGGGCATTGGCAACTCTTCGATGCACAAACAAAAACCAGTGCTTTCGGGGACGACATCAATAATGCCAGGCGTGCCTTGGTTCGACCACATCATTGGACGAATATATAATACGGCATCAGGGGCAAACATCGCACACCCTTCTTCACTTAGGTCGAAAACCAGTTGCGCAGTGACCGGTGAAATCATTCCCATAACCTCTGCTGAATGAACAATACGGTGACAGTTCAACATCAAGTCAGGACGTACGCCTTGGAATTGACGCGCACCATCAAACACAGTTGATCCAAGCCAAGATGCATGATCAGCCGCACCGATAATTGGCGTGTTTCCATCGTGCCATTTTCCATTGAACCACGTTACAATTTTACCACCAAGCGCCATAATAATCTCCTATCTGGCGCATGGGTATCGAGGATTTTGATCAAGCGCAACCTTTGCGAACATCCATTTTCAAGCTTACTTGCATATGCACTAATTCACCGTCAGTATTGGTGAAAATGACTATGAAAGTGCTGAAAATGGACAAGAAAAAGGCAATCAGACTTTTCGAAATAAGCGGCTCAGTGCTCGCAATGGCCTATGCGTTATTGATCGCATCAAACACAGGCTATGAGGTCTTAGGGTTTTCATTATTGTTAGTATCCGCATTACTATTTGCAGGATGGGGCTTTTTAGACAAGCGCTGGACATTTTTAGCGCTACAGTTCTTTTACGCAGCATCTGCAATTATTGGTCTCATCCGATGGGGATAAAATGAAAATCGTTCCACTTACAGGTTTAATGGGTGCCGAAATATTTGACGCCGATATGAAAAACCCTGATCATTTCGAACAAATCAAGAATGCTTTTGTACAACATTCTCTTGTCATCTTACGTGCGCAATCTATCACACCTGATGACCACCTACAGTTCGCTAAACGCTGGGGCGATATCAATGTGAACCGCTTCTTCACCGCATTGGAAACACACCCTGAAATTGCCATCGTGCTGAAAGAAGCCGATCAAACGGGCGCAATCGGCGAAGAATGGCATACCGATCACGCATATGATCAGGTGCCCGCACTTGGGTCCATCCTTCACGCCATTCAAACCCCGCCCTTTGGTGGTGATACCGCATTTTGTTCTATGGGCGCGGCATATGATGCCCTGTCAGACAAATTCAAAGATATGTTGACTGGATTACACGCATGGCATTCCTCGCGCCATGTCTTTGGCGAGGCGCAAGCCGACAGCAATGCCGCCGCGTCCGGTCGTATTGGGAATGCGCAAAAGGCGGTTCAGGATGCATTGCACCCCGTTGTTATCACCCACCCCCTGTCTGGTCGCAAAGGTTTGTTTGTGAACCCGCAATTCACGACGCAGATTGATGGATTAGATAAGGCCGAATCCGATGCGATTTTGAATATGATTTACACCCATTGCCAAAAACCTGAATTCCAATGCCGTGTACGTTGGCAGGACGGCGATGTAACGATGTGGGACAACCGTGCAACATGGCACAAGGCAATCAACGATTACCACGGGCATCGCCGCTATATGCACCGCGTTACCGTCGAGGGTGTACCGTTACAGGCGGGTTAACTACGATAGCCAGGGAAATCGGATTTGTGATCGTCGTTGGGCTTTTGAAACCGATCAAATAGCCCCGCAATGCCACGACCAATTGGCGTTTCTTTTAATTTCGCCTTGGTCTTTTCAAACTGCATTACATTCTCGATGCGGCGATCCAAAAACGCCCACGTATCCGCACAACCCTCGGAATCATCACCCAACCAAAACAAAATCGTAGATGAATAAACCGCACTAAGCGTACCCCGCTTAGTGTACCAATTTGCATCGGTGGATGTATCGCCCAGCGCGTTCCAAATCTGATCAACAGTCCCCCAGATTAACTGACCACCCTCGCCCATATTTTTGGTCAATGCGAATAATGTCATGCCACGGCGAACGGCCTCTTTGTTGTCCACGGCCTCGATACGGAACTGCACCATGCGGGCAACTTTTTGCGAATAACGCAAATCAGAAATATCCGTGGATTGATGTGCAGTCAGCATCAGTTGATCACCTTGACGGTGATAAGCCCCAGCCAAATCAATCGCACCACGCGGCGCCGCCTGCGCCGCAAGCCCAGCATCCACATCCGAATCGTTGATCGCCATATCCAATGCGGTTGGTGACCAGCCATCAAATTCCACATGGGGTAGGATTGCCGTAAGCAGTTTGCCGCGGGCGATTTCAATGTGGTCACGTTCGGTTTTTTTATGGTTTGGCATCGTACACCTCTAGAATTTAAAAATTACAACCCATGAAAGGAAAACCGATGGGATGTAACATTGAGCTAAGCACCATCATCGCAGATCCAATTGAAAATATAAACAATTGAAAAGCCAGCATTACAGCAAAGAACCACTTCCCAAAGCCTGAGCTTGCATCAGGTGTAATCAGTTTAGTAAAACCATTCAGAGTGGAACGATCCCCGTATATTGAGAAAAACGTACTTTTTGCAATGTACATGAAGAAAAGAATACCCCACAAACCAAACCACGAATGTGATATTATGATTTCCAGACTACTTTCTGCTTGGCAGCTAGGAAGAAGCAAGCCAAAGAACGTGTCCCGTCCGCCTCTGATAAAATAAACTGTCAGCCCAGCCAGAAAAATCCCCCCATTTAAGCACGCTAACACTTTACCAATTTTCATTCCTCGATACTTGATCCAATCGAGAAGGCCATCTGCCGTCATCGTACTCTCCTGACTAGACAAGTCATTGCCCCCCTGCTATACGCCAATTTCCTGCAATTCTGCAACTCTAACTCTAGGAAGGTGGTGACACCACATGCAGGTATCAGTTCGTGATAACAACGTTGACCAAGCGCTTCGTGCGCTTAAGAAAAAATTGCAACGCGAAGGCGTATTCCGTGAAATGAAGCTTAAGCAACATTTCGAAAAACCTTCGATTCGCAAGGCCCGTGAAAAAACGGAATCTATTCGACGCGCTCGCAAGCTAGCTCGTAAAAAAGCACAACGCGAAGGTTTGTTATAAACCCTAGCGTTTAGGTTTTGACCTAACGTAACTTTGAAAACCTCGGCTTTGGCCGGGGTTTTTGCGTTTAGAGGACTTGTTTTCGCAAATGCCGTTCCTACCTACCCATCAGTTAATCAACGGGAGAGTATAAATGAGCGTTCAAAAAGTTATCGAAATTATGTCCGAGTCTTCAAAGTCATGGGAAGACGCGACAAGCACTGGCATCGAAAAGGCATCAAAATCCATCAAAGGCATTTCGTCGTCTTGGGTAAAAGATCAATCTGTCAAAGTTGAAGACGGCAAAGTCACTGCGTTCCGCGTGACATTAAAGGTTTCGTTCGAAGTTAAGTAGTTCTTCGAATGAATGCAGGTCTGCCTTGGGTGGGGTGATCTGTCTGCATGGGTGAATGCAACAAAAGGCGTCCGGGTGGGGCGCCTTTTCGTTTTAGGGATTAATTTTGACCAACGTCAGTTTCATAATACTTGGTTGTTTTCACACCAGGTATTTTTCCAAACTTTTCAGCCAACTTTGCAGGGAACCAAGTCGTTCCCAATTTTTCAAAGCCAGGTAACCTCGACAACATAATCGAAGTATTATTCGCACACATCGCATCGTGCGACGCACCTTGTTGCAAAGCCGCGCGATATGCCAATTCAGCAACTGCTGCGGAAACTGGGATTTCTTGAATTACCACATGATGCGTGTCACGCGCATGAAAAGAATTATAACGCTGCAACACCGCAGGTGTCACACCAAACAACACATCGTTGCGTTCAGGTACAACAGACGAATACCAACGCCCTGCGGGATCGTACATCACACGTTGAGATGCGTTGATCAGCAAAGATGAATGCCCACCCTTGCCGTTTTTATTGCTGATCATTGTCAACAACGTCAACGTCGGCTGACCGCCATGAACATAAGCCGCGCTTTGGACTTTGTCGTCTGAATCATAAATCTCTTTGGCGCAGGCAGATAATGCCAACGCAGCACAAAGCATCAAAATAGGCTTGAAATTCAACATGTGCTGCCCGATTCGATTAAGAGTTAAAGAGCGCCATGAAAATCAAACAACCGATTGAGAAACAACCAACGCGAATTGACCAGCGAATAAAGCCATCAAATGCAGCCTCTTGTGCTGATGTATCCATTGTGCCGTGTTTATGTGCTTTTGCCATGGGGTAACCTCTTTGAATTTAGCGTTACAGTTCTATTTCATAAATTCCAGCATTTGCAAAGGGGGCAGTTAATACATGCGACGCTGTAACTGTAAATCTACGCATTGTGCCACAGGCAATCGAACGATAACTTGCATAAACGAATTACCAAGGGGCCTAATTCAATGACCGACTTTCTGATGCTTGCGTTTGTTTTCTTAATTGCTGGCGTGATCGCTGTGCCAATCGCATCCCGATTGGGTCTAGGCTCGGTTCTTGGATACCTGATCGCGGGGATCATCATTGGTCCAATTTTGACATGGTTACACGTTGACGAAGTCTCCATTCAGCATTTCGCGGAATTTGGCGTTGTTATGATGCTGTTCTTAGTCGGGTTAGAATTGGAACCCAAAGTATTATGGAATATGCGTGGGCGTTTACTGGGCTTGGGTGGCGGGCAAGTTGGGTTCACAACATTAGCAGTCATGGGCGTGGCGATGTTACTTGGGCAACCTTGGACGGTCGCCTTGGCCATCGGTTTGGTTCTGGCCCTGTCGTCAACAGCAATTGTTTTACAGACCCTCGGTGAAAAAGGCCTGATGAAAAGTGATGGCGGACAAGCCAGCTTTTCAGTCCTCTTATTCCAAGATATCGCCGTCATCCCAATGTTGGCCCTGATCCCTTTGCTAGCAATGCCCGAATTGGCAGAAGCCTTAAGCCACGGCGCAGGACACGGCGAAGAGGGTGATCACGGCTCAAGTATGAGCTTGGTTGCTGGATTAAATGGTTGGCAAACAACACTGGTAACTATCGGTGCAATTGCTGCAGTCGGTCTGGGCGCAAACTTCCTAACGGGTCCATTGTTCCGCTTTATCGCGGGTGCGCAGTTGCGTGAATTATTTGTTGCCGCCGCATTGATGATGGTTGTCGGCATTGCATTGCTTATGTCTTTGGTTGGGCTGTCCCCTGCATTGGGTACCTTTTTAGCAGGCGTTGTTTTGGCCAACAGCGAATACCGCCATGAATTAGAAGCAGATATTGATCCATTCAAAGGATTATTATTGGGTCTGTTTTTCATGACCGTTGGTGCAGGCATCAATTTCGCCCTGCTATTTTCAAATTTTGGCTCCATCGTTGGATTGACCGTCGGATTGATGGCAATGAAAGCGGCTGTTTTATTGTTTTTGGCACGCGTCTTCAAAGTTCACGCCGGTGACAAATGGCTTTTCGCCTTAGGCTTAAGCCAAGCAGGTGAATTCGGTTTTGTCTTGTTGTCATTCACCGTGGCCAACGCCGTAATCCCCACCGCAGTTGCAGATCAGTTGTTGCTGATTGTGGCACTGTCCATGTTGTTAACACCTGCCCTATTCATTTTGTACGAACGCGTCATCGTACCGCGTTATACCGCCGATCAACAACGTGAAGCGGATGTGATTGAAGAGCAGAGCCATATCGTAATTGCAGGCCACGGACGCGTTGGTGGCATCGTTGCGCGCATGTTACGTTCTGCGGGCCACACACCGACAGTGATCGATTTCAGCGCCAAACAGCTGGATATGCTCAGCCGCTACGGCATTCGCGCATATTTCGGCGATGCAACGCGCCCTGATATGTTACATGCCGCCGGCATGCACCAAGCAAAGATTTTTGTTGTGGCGATTGATGACAAACATCAAGTTACAGAACTGGTGAAATACGTTCACCAACATTACCCCAATCTGCACATCATAACGCGCGCAAGGGACCGTAATCATGTCTATGATCTATGGGCCGCAGGCAGCCGCGATATTATCCGCGAAACATACGACAGCTCTTTGCGCATGGGACGTTCTGTGTTTCAAGCGTTGGGCGCCAGTGCAGACCAAGCACAGCAAGTGTCAGATGCCTTTAACGCCATTGATCGCAAAGGAATGTTGGCAACGGCATCACATTATGACCCAGACGTTCCATCCCATGAAAATGCGGCATATGTTGCCAAAGTCCGTGAATTAAGCGTGGAGTGGGAAGCGGAACTTGGCCAACAGATCGATGACATTTTAAAGAAGAAGACATGAAAAAGCCCACCGCAAAAGTTGTGGTGGGCCTTAGTTTTAGTTTAAGTCTTTAGAAGCGAAAGTTAACTTTCGCAGAGATCGTGTGTGCCGTCACATCGATAGTACGATTATCACCGGCACTACATGGGCCACATGCTGTATTGTATGGGTGAAGAGCACTGCCGAAATCTGAATACTTGTATTCAACAGCAAACAACGTTTTATCACTCACTTCAAACTCGACACCCGCACCGACCATAAAGCCAAGATGTGTCTTGCGAGAGTGATCATTTGGCGTGGTAATAAGGCTGTCAATTTTCGCTGACGTCAAACCCGATGTTACGTACACTAAACGATTGTCGTAAACTTTGCCGATGCGACCTGACAACGTAACGACGTTCTCAACAGAAACAGCCCAAGTATCAAGATTTGGCCAAGTCGGACTAGCGATTGTTTCGCTCACTTGATCTGGAGTGTAAGAGAGTTCTACGCCAGAAACCATATCGGAACCCAACGCGAAATTATAACCAGCTTGCACACCTAAAACAGGTCCACTTGGGCTTAATTCGCCGTCACCGGAACGACCAAATGTCCACCAACCAGTTGTGGCCGCCATTTCGAGATGTGCGTGCATTGCCGTGGTACCCATGTTCAAACCAGCATACGGGCCAATCCAACTGGCGTTTGCCGCATCATCAGCACTTGCCACACCTGTAGCCAAAGTTGCGGCTGTTAAAATAGTTGTAAATAGTTGTAAATAGTTTCATGAAAATTCCCTCAATTCTCATTTGTTAGAGGTGGAATTAAAGGGAAGTACAAGAAAATACGCCTAAATATACCATAAGTATGAATAAACTGTTGTAAGTTTACCTAAATTTAACATTAACTTCACCCCTAGGTTGAGCTCAAAAAAAACACCTAACCTAGCCGGCGTCATCCGCATCTAAATCCTCGGCCAATTGAAACCCAATACGATTTGGTTCCGCTTGCTCTACGGATTTTGGCTCCGCGACCAACATAACGTTTAACTGATTAACGTGTTGCACCAACTGCATTTTGCTACCTTCACCATCTTCACCGTAAAACGTAACGATGTCTGGCGCGAAAAAACCCATGCCTTGAATTTTCACTGATCCAGCGTCCGAACCCGCGAACCCCATGCCGACCTCATGTTCTCCATCCAGTGTCTTTTCGAACTGTTGAATATACATCACGATACGCTCATATGCCCATTCCGCCGCGCTTTTGTCTGCGGGGGGTTTTTTCGCAACGCTCTTTGGGATCGGCTGATACTCTTTTTTCATGACGCCTTCTGCGTTCAACTTCACCGAATAATTGTGCTGCAGTGCATCAGATTCCGCCAATTCAGCCGCCGTTTTAACTTGGTTATCGGACATCATATTCCCCTTTGGCAGACCAAATCCATTGGCCATGTTCGTTCATTTCTCGGCTGATCTTATCCGCCAATAACAAATGGTTCAAATGCGCAATTGCTTCAACCATCGCCAGCCCGTACTCGCCCTTGCCAATTTTGCGCTTAAACAACACACTAAAACACTCCGCCGCAGTACGCGGCGTTTTCAAATGCTCTACCAAACGGGGCAATGCATGGTGATGATTATCGATCAACTGCTGCAGGCGTGTTGGCAGCCCTTGAAACGGCAACTTATGCCCACCCAAAACCAGATGATCATCCGTCGCGAATTCTTGGAACTTTTCGCATGATGCAATCCATTCTGCCAACGGGTCTGCCATCGGTTCAGTTGGATAAACCCCCACGTTGGGCGAAATTCCAGGTAATATCTGGTCCCCTGCAATCACAACATTATCGGATTGCGACCACAGCGTTGCATGTTCTGGCGAATGCCCGTCACCGGTTCGCACTGTCCAGTTACGCTCACCAATTTTGATTGTTTCGCCCTCTTGAATGCGCGAAAAACCAAGCGGCATTGGATAAACAATATCCGAAAAATTAAACGGCCGGTTTGCTGCGCGCTCGTCATATATCTCTTGATCCATGCCAGCCCCGCGATAAAAATCCAACGTCTCTTGCGGCCATTCTTCTTGCGTATCTACGGTCAGCATCCGCGAATACAACCACGCCGTACGCGTAGTCACGAGTTCAGCACCATGCTCGGATTGAAACCAACCGACCATGCCAACGTGATCTGGATGATGATGTGTCAACAAAACACGCGTAACCGGATCACCGCGTAACGGCCCCGCCATTAACTCCGTCCACAACGTTATTCCACGTTTGGAATGATATCCCGTATCGACAATACACCATCCAGCACCATCTCGGATTGCGTAAACATTGACGTGATCTAACGCCATGGGTAACGGCAAGCGCATCCACAAAATATCATCAGCGACTTGAATTGCTTCACCTTCTGCTGGTGGTGTTTCAAATGGAAAGGAAATTGGTGTCATGGCATGCTCACATTGTTTTTGCATCCGCGCGGCGAACGCTGTATCTGATCTGGCTAACAGAGCCTGCAAGGATTGCAAGCTGAACTAAACGTCAGAGAGCCTATGCAAACTCAAACATTGCGCCCCACCGAAGATGGCTTTGCCACCGCCGCTGATATTTTGACCCACGGTGGATTGGTCGCATTCCCGACGGAAACTGTTTACGGGTTGGGCGGTGATGCACGTAACGGTGCTGCCGTCGCAGGCATCTATGCCGCCAAAGGACGCCCAAGCTTCAATCCATTAATTGTTCACGTTGCCGATTTAAATATGGCACAGGAATTTGCACAATTCGACACCACAGCGTTGGCCTTGGCCGCCGAATTCTGGCCCGGACCGCTAACAATTGTATTGCCTGTTCGCCCAGATACAAGTCTGTCCAAATTGGTAACCGCTGGATTAACCACCGTCGCAATTCGTGTTCCAGCGCATCCAGTCGCACGCGCGTTATTATCCAAATTCGGCGGCCCAATCGCCGCCCCATCCGCCAACCCATCTGGCGGGATCAGCCCAACACGCGCAGCCCATGTGCGCGACGGGCTATCAGATCGCATCGATGCTATCATCAATGGTGGTAAATGCGCAGTTGGCTTGGAATCAACAATTGTAATGCCTGATGATGACGGCGTTCATATTTTGCGCGATGGCGGTATTACAACAGAACAAATCGCGGCGATTGTAAACGTACACGATACAATCGAAACCTCGCATGATGCGCCCACATCTCCTGGGCAACTGGCATCGCACTATGCGCCAAATGCCCGCCTCCGCATGAATGCTCTGATTGCAGGTGACGATGAACATATGATCGGCTTTGGTGAAATTTCCGGCCAGATCAACCTGTCCAGCAGTGGCGATTTAACACAAGCTGCCGCAAACCTTTTCGCATATCTTCATATGGCCGACGAAGACGCGCAAACTTTGGGGAAAACTAAAATTGCCGTGGCACCAATTCCGATGCATGGCTTGGGCATCGCAATCAACGATCGTCTAAAACGCGCCAGCGCAGCACGCGATTAAGCGCGCCCACCTTCGGCAGACAACATTCGCGCATCAATGCCCAGCGTCTTTAACGCAGCATCCCATTTCTCGCCGTCCTCGGTGCCAAACAACAAATCATCGGGCGCATCGCTGACCAACCAACCATTCGCTTGGATTTCGCCCTCTAGCTGCCCAGGCGCCCAACCCGAATAACCCAGCGCCAATAAACATTGTTCTGGCCCAGTGCCATTTGAGATATCTTCAAGGATTTCCAAAGACGCCGTCATACCAACGGTATCGGTCACATCCAACGTCGCATCGTCTGCAACGTAATCACGGCTATGCAACACAAACCCACGCCCATGTTCAACAGGCCCGCCAATATGCACGCTGTTCAAATTGATCGGCTGCTTTGGTGAAATCGACAACTGCTCCAACAGATCCGCTAATTCCAAATCAGGGGCCGGTTTATTGATAATGATACCCATGGCTCCATCTTCGGAATGCGCGCACATATAGATAACGGATTTATCAAAATTCGAATCCCCTATGCCTGGCATAGCGATCAGCAGTTTTCCGTCGAGGTTTGTTTCATCTGTCATAATTTAAATTTGGTCACTTGTTGCCTGAAACACAAGGGCAATACGTGCCATAACGCAACACACGCGTAAATGTGACTTTCATTTCAGTGACTAATCCGTATTTTCGCCCTTATGAAACACGTAACCCTTACCGCACTGGCAATGATCAGCATCACCACTTCGTTGTCGGCCAAATCACCCATACTGGGTCTTGATTCAATCGAAGTCATCGCAGGCTGGCGTCAATCCGACGACAGCCATATCGCGGCCATCGACATTCAATTGGAAAAAGGCTGGAAAACATATTGGCGTGTTGCTGGCGGCGGCGGTGTCCCTCCACAATTTAATTGGTCTAAATCCGTAAATATTGCGCGCTACGAAATCAAATGGCCCGCACCAACGGTGTTTCATGACTACGATCAACAAACCATCGGTTACAAAGACAGGCTTGTTTTACCAATCATTTTCCACCCCAAAGATGCCAGTAAACCAATGAAGATATCTGGCACCATTAATTTTGGCGTCTGCGAAAATGTGTGTGTACCCGTGCAATCCGCGCTCAACGCGACCTTGCCCGCACGCGCAACTGTGGGCAAAACGACCATAAAAAAAGCTCTAAAATCGGTTGCCAAAAGCGGAAAGTCTACGGGTGTGACCATCAACAACTGCAAATTCACCCCAGTCAAAGGCGGCTTTGCAATTCAGGCCGAACTCGGATCTAACAACGGATTTCACAAAAACGCAGTTGGTGTGATCGAATATCCCTCTGGCCCAGATGACTGGCTACAACAACAACCCAGCACCACAGCCTATAACGCGCTAACCGCCCATGCCACGCTATATGCTAAAAATGTGTCCTTTATTGACCGCAGCAAATTGCGCGTGACAGTTCTGTCCAAAGGCAAAGCGATCGAAATTCAAGGCTGTTCTTAGGCGCGCTTCCAATTTGCCAATACAAAAGAGATGTAGGCAACAATCACAACGCTGGTAATCCCACCAATAAATACCATCATTGTGGCCGCCAGCGCCGACATATCGCCACCAGAAATCCAAGTCACGAAATCAGACGCCTCCAAGGTCACGGCCAGCGGGGCAACGGTAAACGCAATCACGCCAACAACCCCTAATACTGCCAAAACATACACAGCTTGCGCACGATATGGCACACGCACCCCCATCAACCCACGTCGCAATGACGTGAACAATCGGCCAAAATCCTTTTGCATAATGACCATGGCCGGCACGACCAATAAAACCAAAAACATGCCAAAACCTAATCCGAATGACAGCGTAATAATCGTCGGTTTCAAAAACTGCGCCTGTGCAGAAGATTCAAATAACAACGGCGTTAACCCCAAAACAGTCGTCAACGTCGTCAACAAAACAGGCCGCAACCGATCAGAACAGGCATCAACAATGGCTGGAAACAACCCTCGTTTATCCGCGTATTCATCAATGGTCGTCACCAACACAATTGAATCATTAATGATAATCCCACTCATTCCGATCATGCCAACAATAGAAAACATCGACAACGGAACCTCCATGACCCAATGGCCGAAAATCATACCGATGGCCCCAAATGGAATAACCGACATCACAACAATCGGACGTGTCCAGCTTGAAAAAATCCACGTCAGCGCCAGATAAATCCCCAACAAACACAGCATATAGCCAACAATGGCATCGTTAAAAAACGCCTGCTCTTGCTCGGCCAAACCAGACAGGCGGTACTCAATGCCAAAATCGCGCGCAATTTTTGGCAGCACTGCATTTTGCAATGTATCAACAATTTGCGTGGCACGCGTTGGATCATCTTCTGGAATTTCGCCCGTGACCGACATCAACCGCAATCCGTTTTCACGCAGCACAGTCGAAAACCCTAAGGTTCGCGTCACGGTGACAATATCGGCCAGCGGCACGAAATGCCCCTTTGACGATCGCAATTGCGTCCGCTCTAGAAAATCCGCTGATAACTCTGCTTCAGGAATACGCACAATCACTTCGGATGTGCGAACGCCAATCGGGAAACTGGCCGCCTCGATCCCATTCAAACGATCACGCAATTCGCGCCCAATCGCATCGATGGTAAACCCCAATGCCTGCCCTTGCGGCGTTAATTCCAAAACCAACTCTTCTTTGTCATATGGCAGGTCATCCTCGACGGACGTGACTTCTGGGAACTGACTTTCAATTTGCGCCTGCAACTCGATCGATGCGGCCTTTAATGTTTCGCTGTCAGGACCCAACAGCTGCACATCCAAACTGTCACCACCTGGGCCAAACCGAAAACCGCGAAAGCTGATTGTTTCTAACAATGGATGACGGCGCACCGCATCTTGCAGCTCACCCAAAAATACAAACGACGAATAAGGCCGCGCATCAGCATCAATCAATTCAACCGCTACTGATCCCTTCAGATCACCGTCCTTGTTGCCAGCGCCCGCCAAACCACGCCCAGTATTCCCACCCACTTCGGTCAATGAAAACGTTACAGGATTGGTGCCATATTTCTCTTCAAATTTTTGCGCAGTATCATCAACGGCGCGTTGCAATTCGTCCACCATCGCCTTCGTGTCGGCACGCGTCGCACCTTCCAGCATTGCAATATTACCCGACAACGATGACCGTTCAGGCGCATTGAAAAAGCGGAAATTAACTTCACCTGATTTGAACAAAGCAACATTCAGCATCAGCAATAAAACCGCCAACGCCACGACTGGATAACGAAACGTCAACACGACACGCATAACAGGGCGAAAAACCGTTTGGCGAAACCAATTAAATCCACGATTAAAATGATGGCTCGGCAGATCGTACCACTTAACTGTGCCACCTGCCGTTAATGAATGGCTCATGTGGTTTGGCAAAATCAGAAAACATTCCACAAGGGATGCTAATAAAACCACAATTACCGTAAATGGGATATCTGCAATCAAGCTACCGAAACGACCACCAATCAGGGTCAAACCCCAAAATGCGATCACGGTTGTTATTGTTGCAGAAAACACTGGCGGTGCCATGCGACGGGCGGCGTTTTCCGACGCCGTGACGGGATCTTCACCCATACGTCGTGCACGAAAATCCGCGTGCTCGCCGACAACAATGGCATCATCCACAACAATGCCAAGGGTGATAATCAACCCAAACAACGACACCATGTTTAATGTTAAGCCCCATGCGTACATCAATCCAACTGCGGCAAACATCGCCACTGGTATTCCCGCGGCCACCCAAAATGCTGTGCGCGCCGACAAGAATAAAAACAACAAGCCCACAACCAACATCAACCCGATCAACCCGTTATCCACCAACAGGCCTAGACGGTCTTGAATGGCTTGCGCACGCGTGCGTATCAATTCGATTTTCACACCTTGGGGCAATGTAAATTGCATCTCATCCGCAACAGATTGAACAGTGGCTTGCATACGAATGGCATCGCCCTGATCTGATCGATCAACCCGAATGGATACCGCTGGATGCCCAGCCACAAAATAAGATCGTTTTGCATCGGTGCCTGACACCGATATGTTCGCGACATCACCGACACGTAATTTCGATCCATCTGCATTTGATCGCACGGCAATGCCTTCGATCTCTTCCGCTGTACGCTTTGCAACCCCTGTGCGCACGCGCGCTGAACCACCTGCGACATCTCCTGCCGGATCAGCTTCGGCCTCTTGCCCGATGATATCGGCAATTTCCGATAACGAAATATCATTCTGAATCAAGCTCGCTTCGCTCACTTCAACCGATATTTCTGGTGCCGATACGCCGCGAATTGAAACCCGCGTTACGCCATTTAAAAATAAACGCGCCGAAAATTCGTCCGCAAACCGCGATAGCTGATCCGTGGAAACTGGGCCGGAAATAATCACATCCGTCACCCGATCACGCCACGCGCCACGCCGTATCACTGGATCATCCGCCCCTTCAGGCAATCCAGACACAGCGTCCACAGCAACTTTTACATCATCAGCGGCCCTTGCCATATCCCAGTTCGCTTGGAAATCAAGATTGATCGACGCACGCCCCTCTCGGGCATTTGATGATGTGCTCTCGATGCCCTCAACGTTCAACAACGCGGGCTCCAACAGCGCAATAATTGCGTTATCCACATCTTCTGGCCCAGCGCCATCCCAGCGTACCGATACAGATACATTGTCAATGATGACGTCAGGAAAAAATTGAGACCGTATCTTGCCACTTGCGGCAATCCCCAACACCAACATCGTCACCAAAATCAAATTCGAAGCCGTGCGATGCCGCGTGAAATACGACAAAATACCACCAGCAGACTGTGGAAGCTTACGCATAACTTACGCTCCCATCCTGTCGCTGATACGATCAAACATCTTTTGCGAAATGGTGCCGGTTTCGATTGATTTCAACATACGTTGCTTAACGGCATCCGGCATTTGACTGTCACTCACAAAAGAGGTCATTTTAACTTGCTGTTCAGACGTCAGATCAACATCTTTTGCCGCCTCTTCCAAAACCGGTTTCTCATTTTCTGCGCGTGGTTCAATTAAAATGCCGTCGCCCAATTGCGGTGCGCGTTGCTTTACAATGCGCTCCCCCGCAATGTGTTCCGCACGTACAATCAGGTCATCACCTTGCTTGCGCAAAATTTTGACCGTGGCGGTACGCAGCCGGTTATCAGAACCAACTACCAGAACTTCTCCTGACGAACTTGCGGCCGTCGACGGAATTTTCGACACGCCCTGTAGGGCCGGTTCAGCCACAGTTACCTTCACAAAATCGCCTGCACGAACGGACGCCACTTGATCACCCGTTAATCGCGCAAATATTTCACGCCCCGTTAGACCTTCGCCCACGGCCGCACTGGATCGTTCAACTTTCGCAGGAATTGGCACAGACAGGCCCGTGAAATGTACATCAACTTTTGCGGCCTTAATCCCACCGTCAGCACCCGAAAGATTTGCAAACTGTTCGGACGAAATTCGAAACGCTACTTCCAGCGCATTGGGATCAATCAATTCCGCTAACCGTTCATTCCCATTCGCCAATCCGCCTAAAACACCCGACACATTGGCCAAAACGCCGTCAAAGCCAGCGCGTACCGTCAATTCATCTAATTTTCGCGCAGCCTCTGCCACGTTAATTTTACGTCGCACTAATCCTGTTTCAGCGCGGTTAATCCGTGCCTTCGCATTCGCCACCAATTGACGCTTACCCAAGGCCGCCGTTTCCGCACTGGACGCAGACAACTCCGCCGTTTCAAGCGCGGCCTCTGTTCCAACACCGCTTTTGCGTAATGATTTCTGACGATCAGCCGCTTGCATGCGCAACGCGAATTGACGCTCCGATGCCTTCAATTCGTCATTGGACAAAACCAATGCCTCACGTGCTTCGGACAACTCTGCCTCTGCCTCGCGCAGGTCCGTTTCAGCCAATGCCAAATTGGCAGATGCACTTGACGGGTCTGTGGCAAATAACAATTCGCCCTTCGTTACGGCACCACCTTCGCGAAAACTGTCGGACATTTCTACCAATGCACCACTGGCCGCCGCACGCAATTCCAACGTGCGCCCAGACACAACTTCACCAAAGGCCGTCAATTCAGGAGAGATGATGCCAACCTCAATAGGTAACACATTCACGGTAAAGCTGCGTTCACGAACCGTGTTGCCACGTTTGCGCCCATCACGTTCATTTTGCGCATTTTGAAAAACATAAACGCTGGCAATCAACAACCCAGCCGTCAATGCCGTTAAGAAAAGCCCAAAAAGCCCACGTCTGAAAAAGCGCATATGCGTTGTCCTAAATATTGCTCACCAAAGGTGATACGGTGCAATCCTAACATTCCGTCGCTACAGCGCAAATTCATTTCGCGCATGCAGATGTTCAAGAATTAGTGACGCGGAATCAACAAAATCAAACCGCTTGAATTGACGATAGTTGATAAACGCAAAACCCGCACCTTCACCAACTGTCACATCAGGTACATTCACGTCGCGGTTCAATCGGTAATAATAATGATAGGCCTGCAATCCGTTCGTCGGCACAAGGCGCGCAAACGGCGTATATTCATCCACACTGGATATGATCCCCGTCTCTTCTTGCAACTCACGCGGGGCCGCATTGGGGATATCTTCGCCTGGGTCAACATGCCCCCCAAAAAGCGTCCACAAACCCTGCGAAGACACATGATCAAAATCGTCACGCAATTGAATGCACGCACGCCTCAATTCATCCTGAATAACAATTCCCACAACCGCATATTCGCACTTGGGCCAATCTGTCAGTAATGGAAAATCAGCATCATTTATCATTTGCGTTTTTGATGTTCATCCAAGCGCGGCATGATTTCCACTAAATTACAGGGCTTGTGACGGTAATCCAATTGATGTTGCAGGATTTCATCCCAACCATCTTTGCACGCCCCTGGGCTACCTGGCAAAGCGAACATATATGTACCCCGTGCAACGCCAGCTGTGGCACGTGATTGCACTGCAGACGTGCCGATCTTCTTCATAGAGATAATCGTGAACACAGTGCCAAATGCATCAATTTCTTTTTCATAAACATCGCGGTGCGCTTCGACAGTCACATCGCGCCCCGTCAAACCTGTGCCCCCTGTGGAAATAACAACATCCACATCTTCACGTCCACACCACTCTTGCAGCTGCCCCGAAATCAACATGCGCTCGTCTGCAACGATTTTACGCTCGGTCAAAATATGGCCTGCCTGCGCAATGCGATCGACCAACACATCGCCAGAACGATCATCATCCGCTGTACGCGTATCAGACACCGTCAACACGGCAATACGCACCGGTAAAAAATCGCGCTCACTCATTGCTTCATGCGTCCTTTTAATGTCAACAAATCTGCCCATGCATCGCGTTTACGCATTGGGTCACGGATTAATGCACGTGGATGTAACATTGGCAAACATGGCTTACCAAATGCCTCGGCCCACTGGCCTCGAAAACGGCTAATGCCAACTTTGTTCAGCCCAGCAGAACATGCGATATTGCCCAACAAAACAACAAAATCGGGATCAACTAATTCCACATGTCGCTGAACGAAAGGTAACATCATTGCAATTTCATCTGCGTTTGGTTCACGATCTTGGGGTGGGCGCCACGGTAAAACCATTGAAATGTGAATGCCGTCGCCACGTTCAGTCGCAGTGCGCGACAAACCAATGGCTTCAAACATTTTATCAACCAAAACGCCCTCAACACCGACAAAAGGTTTCCCCTCTTTGTCCTCATCACGATTGGGCGCTTCGCCAATCACCATTACGCGGGCCTGTTCTGGGCCATCCGCAAACACCATATTGCGAGCACCTTGTTTCAATGCGCATAAATCAAACACGCCCATTGCATCACGCAACGCAGCCAAATCATTGCACTTTGCGGCCAAAATTTTGGCCACATCAGGGGCTGCATCCTGCACGGGCATAATATTTGGGATAATATCAATTGGTGCGATATTGGACGACGCGCCGATTTTCAATTTTGGCTTAACTGCGGGTTCGTCGAATCGATTAATCGGCATTTCGCCAATCGTTTCATCCACACCCATCTCGAATTGCCATTCAAGTGCGGCTTTGGTGGCGTAATAATCGTATGACAAGCTCATGAACCGCTCCTTTATTCCATGCTATTGGGCGGCGTGGGATTCGTAAACCTCTTGCTTGCACAGATTCCCCTGATATAACACCAAAAATCAGCAAGGATCTGCGCATATGGCTTTTTCGCCCAAGCACCTGTTAGGCATCGAACACCTTTCACCTACTGACATCACTGCTATTCTGGATTTAGCCGAGACTTATGTCGATTTGAACCGCAAGGAACAAAAGCAAGGCGGCGCCTTGGCTGGCATGACGCAAGTCAATATGTTCTTCGAAAATTCCACCCGTACACAAGCATCGTTTGAATTGGCGGGAAAACGGCTGGGCGCGGATGTTTTGAATTTGGCAATGGGTGCATCCAGCATCAAAAAGGGCGAAACCCTGATTGATACGGCAATGACCCTGAACGCCATGAACCCAGATATGTTGGTGGTGCGCCATCCCCATTCTGGTGCAGTCGATCTGCTGTCACAAAAGGTAAAATGCGCTGTGCTGAATGCAGGTGACGGACGCCACGAACACCCAACACAGGCCCTGCTAGACGCCCTAACAATCCGCCGCGCCAAAGGCCGCATTCACCGCCTGAACATCGCAATTTGCGGCGATATCGCCCACTCGCGGGTCGCTCGCTCAAACATCTTCCTGCTGAACAAAATGGAAAACCGCATCCGCTTGGTCGGCCCGCAAACATTAATGCCCAGCGGCATCGATAAATTTGGCGTCGAAGTGTACGACGACATGAACGAAGGCCTCAAAGACGTCGACGTCGTCATGATGCTCCGCCTGCAACGCGAACGCATGGACGGTGCTTTCATCCCATCAGAACGCGAATATTATTACCGCTGGGGCCTAACCCGCGAAAAATTGGCCAACGCCAAAGACGACGCAATCGTCATGCACCCCGGCCCCATGAACCGTGGCGTTGAAATCGACGGCGATATCGCCGACGACATCAACCGGTCCGTAATCCAAGAACAGGTCGAAATGGGCGTCGCCGTCCGCATGGCCGCAATGGATTTACTGGCCCAAGGATTACGCGCCCGCCGCCGCGAGGCGGTCAGCGTATGAACAAACAGATCGACGATATGTTCGACGAAGTCATCGTCTTAACCCCATCAACCGACTGGCCACCCGTATTGGGCACAGACGAACAAACCCGCTTCCAAGGCAGCTTCAATCGCGCGATCTGGCTTCGCAAAAACGTCGCATTCACCTTCGTCGCATTTTGGGTAATTGCCCTGATCGCCTACCTAGCAAACAGCCCGATCAGCCGCGAAGGCATGGCATTCGTCGCCGCCCTTTCCCTGATTGGCGGCGCAATCACATATCTGATGTACAACCGCCAACAATGGATCATCACCAACCGCGCCGTATACGTAAATCGGGGCCGCCCGATGTTGCTTTCATCCGCACGTAAAATCGTGGGCTTTGGGTCAACCGTCCGCCTAACTGGGCGCTGGGGTGTTGGCATCACATTACTAGGCGTCGCAAACGCCGCAGAAATTCGTGCAACCTTGCAAGGAAGAGCCTCATGAGAATTCTTTTCGAAAACGCACGGATCATTGATCCAGAAGCAGGCACAGATACACTTGGCGCGGCTCTGATCGAACAGGGCAAACTCGCCGGCATCTACACAGGCAACCCAAACCTGGATTTCACCCCCGATCAAACCATCGACTGTCAGGGCAAATGCCTCGCCCCCGGCATCATCGACATCGGCGTCAAAATCGGCGAACCAGGCGAACGCCACAAAGAGAGCTTTCGCTCCGCAGGTACAGCCGCCGCATGTGGCGGTGTCACCACAATGGTCATCCGCCCCGATACGGAACCCGCGATCGACAGCCCTGAAACATTACAATTTGTCTATCGCCGCGCCGTCAGCGATGCCGCGGTCAAGGTATTGCCAATGGCCGCCCTGACCAAAGGGCGCAATGGCACCGAAATGGCCGAAATCAGTTTTCTTCAGGATGCAGGCGCAGTTGCGTTCACCGATTGCGACCACGTCGTCCAAGACAACAAAGTATTCGCCCGTTGCCTAACATACGCCAAAGGCCTGAACGCTTTGGTCATCGCACACCCCCAAGAACCAATGTTTTCACGCGGCGCATGTGCAACCAGCGGTGCATTGGCCACCAAATTGGGCTTACCAGCAGTATCACCAATGGCCGAACGCATGCAATTGGCACGCGACTTGGCATTGGTTGAAATGACAGGCGCTCGCGTGCATTTCGACCAACTCTCATGTGACGCAGGCCTCCAAGTACTACAACGTGCCAAGGAAAATGGATTGCCCGTAACGGCGGGCGCATCCATCCACCACCTCACGCTGAATGAAATGGACATCGAGGGATACCCAACCTTCTTCAAGGTAAAACCACCACTTCGCAATGAAACTGACCGCGTCGCCTTGGTCCAAGCCGTCGCATCAGGCCTGATTGATATCATCTCTTCAATGCACACCCCCCAAGACGAAGAAAGCAAACGCCTCCCCTTCGAAGAGGCCGCTTCAGGTGCCGTCGCCTTGGAAACATTACTGCCAGCGGCGATGCAATTGGTACACGGCGAATATATGGACATGCCGACACTATGGCGCGCGTTATCTCTGAACCCTGCAAAACTGCTGGGCTTGGATACGGGCCGCATGGCAATTGGCGCACCCGCTGATTTAGTATTATTTGACCCAGACAAACCCTTCGTTTTAGATCGCACAGAACTCCACTCAAAATCAAAAAACACGCCCTACGATGGGCGCCGCATGCAAGGTCGCGTCATGCGCACCTTCGTTGCCGGAACAGAGGTATACTGCGGATGACCCCCCTATTTGATCTTTCAATCATCAATGCAATTTGCGTTGCAATAACCGCATACCTTTTGGGTTCAATTCCATTTGGAATGGTTTTGGCGCGCCTCATGGGCTTGGGAAATTTACGCGACATCGGTTCTGGCAATATTGGCGCCACCAATGTTTTACGCACCGGCAATAAAACCGCCGCAGTCTTAACCTTGGTTTTTGACGCTGGCAAAGGCGCCGTTGCCGTTCTGGTTGCACGCGCCATGTTTGGCGAAGCTGCCGCACAAATCGCGGCACTGGCCTCATTCGCAGGTCACTGCTTCCCCGTTTGGCTAAACTTCAAAGGCGGCAAAGGCGTCGCCACATTTCTTGGCATCCTTTTGGCCCTCTTTTGGCCCGCTGGCATCGCCGCGTGCCTAACATGGCTTGTCACAGCCATCATCGGCCGCATTTCCTCACTCTCTGCACTGGTATCCACAGCCGCATCAATCGCATGGGTTTGGGTGCTTGGCATGCCCAGCGCGGTGGCCTTAATGGTCATTCTCGCTACATTAATCTGGTGGCGTCACAGCGAAAATATCAAACGGATACTGGCAGGCACCGAAAGTAAAATTGGCAAATAGAGAACAGCCCTTTGACCTACGGCCTAGGTTGCGCAACAATGCCCGCATATTAATATCCAAATGGAAAAAACAGAGCAGAGTAATTCCAATGAATATGATAGAATCCATAAAGACGTGTTTATCAAAATACGCAACATTCAGCGGTCGCGCGAAGCCTTCCGAATTTTGGTGGTGGGCACTCGTTTTTACTGTTCTATCACAGGCAACCCTAGCACTAATGCTTCCCGTGATACTGTATTTTGCGCTTACCGACTACACAGTCTTACCTGCAATACTCCCCATTGCTATCGTAACAGCGTGTTGTATCTTCCTTTTGCTTTTGCTCATCCCAACCTTGGCTGTTGGTTCACGCCGCCTGCATGACACAGGGAAATCTGGATTGTGGCAACTGTTGTGGCTATCATATCTTTTAAATCTAATATTCCCATACATTTCCATCATCGCAGTTTTAGTTCTAATCTACTTTTGGGTGCAAAAGTCCCAAGAAGGCGAAAACAAATACAGTTAGTTGCGAATTAAATATTGAATGTCCGCCCACTGTGGCGGCCTTTTTTATTGCGCATACTCATTTGGCCCGAACCCGCGCGCGCACCTCTTCTCGGTAAATTTCAAACTTGCGCTCTTCTTCTTTGGCGGCTTTGACATCCGCTTGCGCCATTTCCGCGATCGAAATCTCGCCGCTGGTCACGCCACAATAATACATCCGCAAAATCTTGTTCATACGTGATTGATACCCTGGCCCCAGTTTGCGAAACCAACGCACCATGTCCGTATCCAACCGCATCGTCACGCGGGTCTTATGTGGCTCGATTGGATCATTTTCGACATCCTGCCACCCCATGGGAATATGCCCCATCAGATGCAGTTCTTTTAAATCGGATTCAGTGTCCTGTAACGTGCGTTTGAACAGGGCGGTGTTTTTTGCTTTTGGTGTCATGCCAGACAATAAAACGCAAAAATCCTAAGATTTTAAAATCTAACCGCGCGGTGCACGCCCTGTGTACGGATTGTGTACAAGGCGTGCATCGTTGGTTTCGGTATCTTTGCTTAGTAGCTGAACTCTGGATAAATCCGTTTCAGATCACCATTCCAGTCACCATGATACATATCCAACAGCTCATCCGCTGGTGTTTTTCCTGTATCAATACTCTCTTGCAACGCATTCAAGAAATGGGTTTCGTCTTGGATCATACCACCCGCACCTTCACGTCCACGCGCGGCCAATCCGGCCTGCGACAGCTTCAGAACTTGCGATGCCAAATCAATCATTTTGATCCCATTAGTCTCAGCCTGCAATCCATGCACAGACGCATCAATGCGCATTTGTTCACGGGTTTCCAGATCCCAATTTTTACACAGATCCCACGCCGCATCCAATGCAGATGCGTCATACATCAACCCAACCCAGAACGCAGGCAACGCACAAATACGGCGCCACGGGCCACCATCAGCGCCGCGCATTTCCATGAATTGCTTGATCCGCGCTTCTGGGAAACAGGTGGTCAAATGATCCGCCCAATCAGACATCGTCGGCGTCTCGCCCGGCAACGCAGGCAACTTACCCTTCAGGAAATCACGAAACGATTGGCCCAGCGCATCAATGTATTTACCATCGCGGTAAACGAAATACATCGGTACATCCAATGCGTAATCAACGTAACGCTGGAACCCCATGCCATCCTCAAAAAAGAACGGCAACGTGCCTGTACGATCGCCATCCAAATCACGCCAAATCCGCGAACGCCACGATTTATGCCCATTTGGTTTGCCATCAAAAAACGGCGAATTCGCAAATAACGCAGTCGCCACAGGCTGTAACGCCAGTGCAACACGCATCTTTTTAACCATGTCGGCCTCAGATCCGAAATCAAGGTTCACTTGTACTGTACAGGTGCGGTACATCATCTGTGTCCCATGCGTACCAACGCGCCCCATGTAATCCGTCATCAAACGATAACGTCCCTTTGGCATCATATGCATCTGTTCATGCGACCATTCAGGTGCTGCGCCAAGGCCGATAAATCCAACGCCAATGCGATCAGCAACCTCTTGCACTTCGCGCAGGTGAACATTCACCTCGTCACATGTTTCGTGGATCGTCTCCAAAGGTGCGCCAGACAATTCCAATTGCCCACCAGGTTCTAACGATACATTCGCGCCATCTTTTTCCAGCCCAATGATATTGCCCTGTTCCAAAACAGGTGCCCAATTGAACGTGTCACGCAATCCTTCAAGCATCGTCTTGATGGAACGCTCACCTTCATACGGCAGCGGCTTCAACGTATCTTTGCAATAGCCGAACTTCTCATGCTCGGTGCCAATGCGCCAATCGGTTTCTGGTTTACATCCGTCTTCCAGATATTGCGCCAATTGAGACATGTCCTCAATCGGACCGCCGCCACTTTGTGGAATAGACATGGGGTTGGCTCCTTTGCTGTGCTAAATCGACCTAATCAAACTGTGCCAGCAGACGCAAGGATGCATCTGCGATGATCACAATTTCATGAACAACTTAATCGTCACGTTGGTTTGTTTTTTCTTGCGACATCATTTGGGCCAGCTCAGCATCTGGAATGGCATCTTTAGCGTAATCAAACGTACCCGACTGTAAAACCTCGTCAGCCGCACGTTTCAATGCGCCCATAGCGGCACGCGCAAATGAACCCCCAACACTAATCCGCCGCGCACCCGCATTACTAATATCATGCACAGAATAACGTGGCCCTTGTAGCCCCATCAGCACATTCAGGGGTTTATCCACTTCGCTACAAACTGTCCGAATAGCATCTAAATCTGGCAGTCCAGGTGCGTACAATACATCCGCACCAGCATCAGAGAATGCCTGAAGGCGCTTTATAATTTCACCCAAGTCGTCTTGCCCGTAAAGAAAACCCTCTGCGCGTGCCGTGAGTAAAAAAGGTTTATCCTTCGCAGCATCTGCTGCCGCCTTTACGCGATCAACAGCGGCGCCCAAAGCATAGATCGGATCATTTTGATCCCCTGTTGCATCCTCAATCGATCCGCCCACTAAACCAACATCAACGCCAAGCGCGATTGTAGCAGCACAAGCATTCGGTGAGGCGCCAAACCCATCTTCAAGATCGGCAGAGACGGGCAAATCAGTGGCAGATACAATAGCCTGCGCATTCATTAGGATTTCATCACGACTTAGCCCCGCAAAAGAATCACGTTTACCTACTGAAAAAGCATAACCAGCGCTGGTCGTTGCAATCGACTCAAATCCCATCGCAGTCAAAACACGAGTTGATCCTGCATCCCACGCGTTCGGAATCACAAAAGCATGATCTTGATAATGCAGCGCTTTAAATTTCTCGTATTTCGCGCCTTGTTCAGACATCATATGGCCCCGTTAAAACTCTGGGCATCGTAACCATTCAGGCACGATTGGAACAGGTTTTATTTCCCACGCCAAACCGTGAAAATGGCGGGCGATGTGGCTGACATGGCTGTTGTGATCTGTTCAAACGACACACCATTCAGCGCGGAAACCGCATCAAACAGGTTTTCATTACCACCAGCATTATTGGGGATACGCACAACCGATCCGAATTGATCGCGGATTACCCAATGGGTGCCTTCGGCAGTATCGATCACAACGGAGGTAAGGTCGTTTAGCGAAACAGACCAGCTTTGACCCAAATGAAAATAGGAAATTTGGCGTTCGTCGATTTCGACATAGCCCGCGTTGACAGCCGTATCACCCGTGACCCGCGCGCGGCGGATGGCGACGAAGAGCATGATTGCCATGGCGACGGTGACCATGCCGTAGAAAAATGGCAGGATGACGCCCGTGGATCGTAGGGTTAGGAATCCGAACAAAGCAAAACAGAAGGCGAAAGCAACGGATTCAAACCAGCGTGAGAGTTGGCTGATTGCGGCGGGGCGTAGGAAGCTCATTCTTTCCTCCACTTCACACCTTGGTACGGCGCCTTAACATTCTCAAAGCTCATATCGTTCAGATCATAAACACAAACCTCGGTAATCTTTTGCTTATCTTCAATGTTGGCACGAAAGACTTTACCATCTTTCGTAATGACAATACCCCGATCAGAATCAATATCGGCCCATTCCCAATCCATTTTTTGGATGTTGCCGCTTTTGTGAATCAATTGATATGACTCCCAATACACTGGTGTCTTTTGACCAATGGCGTCTAACTTTTGGCTGCCGAGGTGAAACGTGCGCTCTAGAGTCCAGTTTTCATCTACGGTTTTCCGAAACTGATACTCGCTGGGGGCTGTCTGATCCTGAATTGTCCATCCATCACGCTGAATGCGCGAAAAATAAATACCAGGGCATTCACCCATTGCATCAGAATATCCCTCAGGCACGTCTTCTTTTCTTTTAAATTCCGCATCGATTTGTACGCATTTTCCTTTGTCATGTTTGCTCGCAAAGAGCCAATACACATTGTCATTTAAAAATGCACCGCCACCATTCCAGCACCAACTCCAAGGATAGAATACCCGCGCCGTCAAAAACGGTGAATAACTGATGGCTGTCCACGAAAATGGGTAGGTTTTATGATTGGCGGCAAAAAAGATAAAGCTACGCCCGTCGGGCGACAAGTCACAGCGGTATTGATAAATTCGTCCCTTGAACCATTGGCCGAGTGTGAACTTATCATTCTTGCGGTCCCACTCCATCGTGCAGGTCATTTTTTTCGCGCCTCGCCGAATGATAATTGCGCGATTAGATTCTCTGGCAAGGATTACATGTAACCTCGGCGGCACTGTTGTATCGCTCATCCCCAATCCCCCAGAGCCTGTTGCCAAACAGTCAACGCCGCAACGGCGGCTGTGTCAGCCCGAAGGATGCGAGGGCCAAGGCTGATTGATAACACGAAATCCAAAGATTTAAGGCGTGCGGTTTCTGCATCGCTGAACCCACCTTCTGGCCCAATTAAGATCGCCCATTTTTTACCAGATTCTGGTGTCACTTCACTGACTGCTTCACCAACCTTTTTCTCGTCGCAAAACAGCAAACGACGATCAGTTGGCCAGCTGTCCAAGACAACTTTCAACTTTGCCAACTCATCGACCGGTGGCACAAACGTGCCACCACATTGCTCGGCCGCTTCCACCACGTGTGCTTGAAGACGATCTTGGCGAACACGATCCGCGTTGGTGTAGTCCGTGCCAACAGGGCAAATGCGTGCCACGCCCATTTCGGTCGCTTTTTCAACGATGAAATCCGTGCGTGCCTTTTTGATCGGGGCAAACAATAACCATAAATCTGGCGGGTCCACTTGTGGCGATGATTGCGACCGCGCAATCATGATGCCTTTGCGTTTCGTGGCCTCTATCACTTCGGCCTGCCATTCGCCGTCGCGTCCGTTAAAAACAGAAACGAATGCCCCGACACCCAACCGCATCACATTGAACAGGTAATTTGCCTGATCGCGGTTCAGTAATATTGATTGCCCTTCGCCCAACGGAGCGTCTACAAAGAGCCTGATTTTAGCGCGTGTATCCATAGGCGAACAATATGTCTGAAAATTCCCAAACACCAGATCAAACCGGACGTGTTGCAGATGCAGTTGATAAAAACTGGGTTGATAGATTTGCGCCTGCATTCGCCCGCCCATATCTGCGTCTATCACGCGCGGATCGTCCCGCTGGAACATGGTTGTTATTGATCCCATGTTGGTGGTCATTAAGTTTAGCCATCTTATCTGATGGACAATTTACTGATTACGACCGCTGGTTAATTGTCGCCATGGCGATGGGGGCATTTTTAATGCGCGGTGCAGGATGTACGTGGAACGATATTACAGACAGGCATTTAGATGCCCAAGTAACGCGCACGCGTTCTCGCCCGATCCCATCGGGTCAAATCACTACCCGCACAGCTGCTATTTGGATGGCCGTGCAGACCGCCATCGCCGCCGCCATTCTGTTCACCTTCAACAGCACCGCAATTATTTTAGGTATTTGCGCGTTAATCCCCGTCGCAATTTACCCCTTCGCCAAACGTTTCACATGGTGGCCACAGGTTTTCTTGGGGCTTGCATTCAATTGGGGCGCTTTGATGGGATGGGTTGCCCATTCAGGCCAATTGGGTTGGCCACCTATTTTACTCTATTTAGCGGGCATAGCGTGGACACTTTTCTACGACACAATTTATGCCCATCAAGATAAAGAAGATGACGCATTGATCGGTGTGAAATCAACGGCGCGCTTGTTCCAAGAGCATACCAAAAAGTGGCTTCTGGGCTTTTTAATCGCAGCCGTAATTCTTTTATGCGCAGCCTTGCTTATGACTGTCGACGATCAAGTAAACATCATCGCACTGTTGATGGCTATCCTTGGAATATGGGCCTTTGGAATGCATTTAACGTGGCAATTACGAAAACTGGACATCGATGATGTAGATACTTGCTTGCGCTTATTTCGTTCAAACCGTAACGCCGGCTTCTTGCCAATCGCGGGCTTTGCAATTGCCGCCGTTTTACAAATGGTTTTCTGGATTGCTTGAACCGTTTGGCACCTTAGCGTAGAACGCTGAAACAACACGACTATTTAGGCTTACAAATGCACCGCACCGCACTCCTCTTTGGGTTGATCTGCTTCATTCTTGTTGCAGCTGGCTCTTACCTTGGCGCTATCAAAGCAGTCGAGCGCTTTCAGTACATCACCGAAGAACGTCTTGAAAAGGCTATCTTTTTGTCTGGCGAAGAATGGGTAAACGTTCGTGCCAATGGTTTACGCCTTCAATTGACCGGTTTAGCGCCGGACGAGGCCGCACGCTTCAAGGTCTTGGAATCAGTTGGAAAATTTGTAGAGCCCAACCGTATCCGCGACAATATAACAATTCTTGAAGCCGCCAATTTGGCCCCACCTAAGTTTTCACTAGAAGCATTGCGAAACGAAGAGCGGGTTTCATTGATCGGTCTTATTCCATCAAAAACTGGGCGCGGTAAAATCTTAAAGTCGGTCCAAGACATTGCAGACCACATCCAAGTCACAGACATGCTGGAAGAAGCGGATCATCCGCTACCTGAAACGTGGAACAGCGCGCTTGAATTTGGCCTTGCCAGTCTTGCGCAATTACAACGCGCCAAAATCAGTGTTACCGAAGACGTTGTTGTCGTTTCGGCTGTTACCGAATCCCAAGCCGAGCGTACACGCGTTGAACATTCGTTGCTCGAAGATCAGCCCCTTGGCGTGCGGTTGGAAATGAATATATCTGCGCCACGCCCGGTGATTTCACCCTTTACGCTTCGCTTTGAGCTTGAAGAAGGTGTTGCCACATTAGACGGCTGTTCGGCAGATACACAGATCACAAAACAAAAAATCATCCGCGCAGCTAAGGCTGCTGGCATGGTTCGCCCAGCGCTGTGCAATATTGGATTAGGCGTTCCGACACCAGACTGGGCGCGTGCTATCGAGTTGTCCATAGGTGCCGTTTCCGATCTGGGCGGCGGATCACTTACGATTACTGACAGCGATATTTCCGTCATTGCCTCACAAGACACCCCACAACAAAAATTCGACGTTGTCATTGGACGCTTAGAGAACGCCCTGCCAGAACTGTTTTCTTTATCAGCATTTTTACCGCCAAAACCTGTGATCGACGGACAAACTGGCAAAATAGTATTACCTGACTTTACCGCCACAAGAAGCCCCGAAGGGTTGGTTCAATTACGTGGGCGCCTACCCACTGTAATCGCAAAGACGGCCATCGAAGCTTATGCTAAATCGCTGTTTGGTCACAAAGCAGTACATGTTCAAACGCGCCTGGATGAAAACCTGCCCGATGGTTGGCCAATTCGTGTCCTTGGCGGGCTAGAAGCATTGGCAGAACTTCACCATGGCGTTTTGGTCGTTCAACCAGAAGAGATCGAAGTGCGCGGCATTGCAGACACCGATACAGCCGCGGGAGAAATTGCGCGTATTTTGGCAGTACGTGTTGGTGCAAAACAAGTCTACAAAATCAAGGTAGAGGTTGATGAGAAACTGGTTAAGAAAAATAAACCTGTCACGCCAGAAAGTTGCGAAGCAGATATTAACGCGATCTTATCCGAATACAAAATTCAGTTCGACCCTGGTAAGGTTGTCATCAAAAGCAATAGTAAATCCGTTGTGACCGCCATTGCCGATGTTTTACGTACATGCCCAAAGGTTCAATTCGAAATCCAAGGTCATACAGACAGTTCCGGTTCCGAAGAATTAAATCAAAACCTAAGTCAATCGCGTGCAGAAGCTGTTCTATCCGCACTTTTAACGCGCCGCATACTTACGTCGGGCATTACCGCCAAAGGTTATGGATCAGTCGAACCGGTCGCCGACAATGGCACCGAAGAAGGGCGCGAAACCAATCGCCGCATTATCTTTCGCCTTAAGGCGCCAGTAACCACTGCCGCGCCAGTGGACAAACCCGCTGACCAAGGTCCGCAAACGATGAACGCTAATGACATCAAAAGGAAACCATAACTATGAACCGTGACGAACTGATTGGTGTCATCGCCCTTGCCTTCTTTCTGACCTTTCTTTTGGGATGGGTTTTACGTTGGGCCTATGGCGGGTTGAACAAAATCAACTCATCGAACATGGGTGAAATTGATGATCTGGCAAACCGTTTGTATGAAATGGAACAGGCCAAAGATAATGCAGAAACCCAATTGCAGGAACGTGAGTGGGAGTTAACAAATCGCATTTCACAGGCAGAGGCCGAATTGGCTGCTGCAATGGAAGGTTTAGGCGCAGCACGTCGTGAAGCAGAAGAGTTACGTAGTGGCCAAAGCTAGGGTTTAAGTTCAGATCCAGCGCGCCAAATCATCTTCGTCTTCTGGTTTGGCATCCACCCA
>JGI20152J14361_10000143_pt1 | contig 57291 bp, 57 predicted proteins | sample COG_02_FD_14361 | JGI IMG/M metagenome (IMG submission 14361)
CCATTGATGTCATGCGCGGCGCGTGCTGTATCCCACAATCGTTCAATTCGTGCGCAATCTGCCAAAACAGCATCACTGGGTGCAAAGCTTGGGTAATGGCGTGCTAAATTCATCGTGCAATCGGTGCGTAGCGCGCCAAATCCAGAATGCATTTCGGCTGCGATAGAACGCGCCATCGCACGCAAGTTCGGGTCAGTTGGCCACAATGCATTTTCTGGGTGGCGCTGGGCCAACTCTTCGGCCATCGCCAAACTGTCCCAAACAACAGCACCGTCAAGGCGCGCGGCAGGAACCAGCGTTGCAGGTGCAAAATCCGTCAACAAGGTTTTAAATTCTTCAGAATACATTCGCGCTGATCGCACCGATACGGGGATATCAAACGCAGCAAACAACAACCATCCACGCAAAGACCAGCTGGAATAAGTTCTGTCGCCAATGGCAAGTTCATAGTTCATTTTTATAGAGTGCCCCGTGTGTTAAATTTTGGCAAACGCAAATCTGTGAATGCGATGATCACAGGTTGTGATTAACACCCAAAATACGCCAATCTTCACCACCCATATGTTCAATTTCGGTTAGCGAAAGGTTATCAATTTGGAAACCTAAGGCGCTGCTGGCGCTCATTCCTGTGGCACGTTGAACTTGTGTTAAAATCACGCCGAAATGCGCGACGGCCACAATATGGCGTCCTGCATAAGCCTGCGAAATACGATCCACTGCTGCATTTACGCGCATGGCGCCAACGTTCCAGCTTTCGCCATTTGGTGGCGCGCTGTCACCTGGGTTAGACCAATATTCACGTGCCAATTCAGGATGCTCATCGCTGATTTCACGGTAATTACGCAACTCCCAATCTCCAAAATGAAATTCGCGCAACTGGTCATCATGGTCCAGTCGTTGGCGGGCGCCTTGGATTGCATCGGCCGTTGCGACACATCGGATCAGATCAGACGAAATCACAACCGCATCATCAGGCAAATGATCATGCAGTCGTGCCAATGTTGCAGTATCTGTCAAATCCGCAGGCACATCCGACCAGCCGACAAAGCTGCTCATATGCGTCGGTCCGTGCCGTATCCACCACCAATTTGTCATGACATGGATCGGGGTAACTGCCCCTTTAGAACCATCGGAATACCGGCTGTTACCAACACCACCAAATCAGCAGTGGCGGCAATATCTTGGTTCAATTGTCCCTGTGCTGATCTAAATTTCCGCGCCAGTGCATTGTCTGGCACAACACCCAAACCGGCTTCGTTCGAAACGCAAACGACTGGGCTATCAATAGCAGCCAAAAAGTCAGTGGTGTCCACATCCATGCCCATCAAAATGTGATTACTAAGCCAAAGCGTCAGACAGTCCACCAACGTCACGCCATTACCCAGCGCGGCGACAATATCCATCGGTGCTTCTACCGTATCCCAATCTGTACCGCGATCCACCCGATGTTGTGCAATCTTCGCTTGCATTTCATCGTCAAACGCCTGCGCTGTGGCAACATAAGTCTTGGGCATCCCTGCAGCCCGCGTCAGCCGTTCAGCAAATGCTGACTTACCTGAATTTGCGCCGCCCAATACCAGTGTAAGCTTTGGAAAGTTCTGTTCCATGATGTTCTCGTTCTCTTTATCGCGCTTTGCCTAGCACGAATGAAACTTTGCATCCATCCCCCGCTTGCCAGCCAGCATCGTCGCCATTACACATAAGTCAGACAAAATGGACACGACAAACATGTTAAACGGCAGACGGGTTTTATTGATCATTGGGGGCGGTATTGCCGCCTATAAATCGCTGGAATTAATCCGCGCTTTGCAAAAACGTGGCGCATCTGTTGTGCCTGTAATGACGCGTGCAGCATCCGAATTCGTAACGCCGTTGTCTGTGTCAGCCCTGTCAGGCAACAAAGTTTTCCAAGACTTGTTTGATCTGACAGACGAGGCGGAAATGGGTCACATCGAATTATCACGGTCAGCCGATCTGATTATCGTGGCGCCTGCCACGGGTGATTTGATGGCAAAAATGGCACTAGGCATGGCGTCTGATTTGGCGACAACCCTGCTGTTGGCCACCGATACACCTGTGATGATTGCGCCAGCTATGAACGTTCGCATGTGGGAACATACCGGCACTCAACGCAATTTAAAAACATTACGTGCAGATGGAATTCACGTCTGTGGCCCAGATGAAGGCGATATGGCATGCGGTGAATTTGGTTTTGGTCGCATGACAGAACCCGATGCGATTGTGGATGCGGCGTCAGATATTTTGTTAAACGGCCCACTGAAGGGCAAGCATGTTATTGTCACTTCTGGTCCGACCCATGAACCGATTGATCCAGTGCGTTATATCGCGAACCGCTCATCGGGATCACAAGGCACGGCAATTGCAAATGCACTGGCAGCCCTTGGTGCACGGGTCAGTTTTGTCACAGGTCCAGCACGTGCTGACATGCCATTGGGTTGCGATATCATCCATGTTGAAACGGCGCGTGAAATGTTGGATGCCGTACAAAGTGCCTTGCCATGTGACGGCGCAGTTTTCGCCGCCGCAGTTGCCGATTGGCGGATGAAAAACTCAACCGACAGTAAGATTAAGAAAAATGCATCTGGCGATATCCCTGTTTTGGATTTCACCGAAAACCCCGATATCTTGGCAACTGTTTCGCAATTGAAAAATGACCGCCCAAATCTAATTGTTGGTTTCGCCGCCGAAACGGACGACGTGATTAAAAACGCCACTGCCAAACGCATACGTAAACAATGTGATTGGATCCTCGCTAATGATGTGTCCCCTGAAACGGGTATCATGGGTGGTTCTGAAAATGACGTGACCCTCATCACAGCAAACGATGTAATTGATTGGCCACGAATGTCCAAAGACGCCGTAGCGAAAAAACTGGCACAACACATTGCGGATGAATTGGGATGATCAACGTTCAGGTCACATTCGTTGATGGTGCAGACACAGCCCAGCCGTTGCCAGCATACGAAACTCCCCAATCTGCCGGCATGGACTTACGTGCCAATCTGCCCGAACAATCACGCGCCGCTGGTATCACCATTGCATCTGGCGCACGCGCACTGATCCCAACGGGCCTGTCCATCGGAATTCCAGCTGGATACGAGGCGCAAATCAGACCGCGTTCGGGTCTTGCACTAAAGCACGGTATCAGCCTGCCCAACACGCCGGGAACAATTGACGCGGATTATCGCGGGCCGTTGGGTGTGATCTTGATCAATCACGGGCACACTGAATTTCATATCGATCACGGTGATCGCATTGCACAAATTATCTTTGCTCCTGTAATTCAGGCGGCGTGGAACGTGGTGGAAAACTTGGATGAAACCACACGCGGCGTTGGCGGTTTTGGGTCAACAGGTCGTCGTTGATGGACGGGTTCTTAAACGCACTGTCACAGATAATTTCACCACAGGGTGCCTTTCTGTTGGTGCTGTTTTGGGCTGTCATTTTCTATATCCGCTTTTTGCGTCGTGCATCCGCAACCGCACGCGAATCCCTGAACAACCGTCCTGACGATACACCCAAATCGCAAATGTCCGACGCCGAACTGGAACGCTATGCCCGTCATATTGTATTGCGAGAGGTCGGTGGCCAAGGCCAAGCAAAACTACGCAATGCACGCGTGTTGGTTGTTGGTGCTGGCGGACTTGGATCGCCCGTATTGTCATACCTTGCGGCGGCGGGTGTCGGAACCATTGGTGTGGTCGATGATGACACCGTCAGCTTGTCCAATTTACAACGCCAAGTTTTGTTTAACGAAGATCAGTTTAACATGCCCAAGGTTTTCGCGGCACAATCCAGTTTGGCGAAACTAAACCCCTTTATATCAGTCCTTCCATACAACCGCCGCTTAACCGTCAGCGATGCACAAACGTTATTCGCTGACTTTGATTTGATTATTGACGGAACTGATAATTTCGCAACGCGCCAAATGGTCAACACCGCCTGCATCATCCAAAATAAACCGCTGTTGTCAGGTGCAATCACCCAATGGGAAGGGCAGCTGAGCCTGTTCAACGACACCCCAAATACGCCGTGTTATGCATGTGTTTTTCCCACCGAGCCCGCAGATGGTTTGGCCCCCGATTGCGCCAGTGCAGGCGTCATGGGCGCATTGCCCGGCATCATCGGATCAATGATGGCGGCAGAGGCGATAAAACACATCACAGGCGCGGGAAAAACTTTGTCTTCGGAGATGTTGATTTTTGATGCGCTTTACGGGGATACGCGTAAGGTGAAAATAATGAAAAACCCAAAATGCCATGTCTGTGGAGGACAAAATGAAGCCTGATCGCGCAACCCTCGATGCCGCAATTTCATCAATCATGTCCGCGCCCAAAGACGGCGCAATCATCGAGCAACTATGCTTTCGCCCCGATTTCGGCGCGCGCACATATGTCGATGAAATCGCTGTCACAGCGGCGGGTGGCGTCCAAAATTGCCGGTGGTCCCACACACCATGGATGAAACTGGAAGATGGCTCAGGCGATCCACGCATCCAAGTCAGCATATTGCAAAAACGCGTCCTAGAATTGGTTTGCGACCCAAGCAGTGATGACCTGCACCCCGGCGACACAATGATCGTCGACATGGATCTGTCACACGAAAACCTACCGATTGGCACCATCCTACAGGCAGGAACAGCGCAGTTGCGCGTCAATGATTATTGGAACGATGCCTGTGTTAAATGGAAGGTGCGGTATGGTTCAGATGCATTGGATTGGGTCCGCCAAGAGGACAACATCACGCGCCGTCTACGTGGCGTGACATGCGAAATCGTGACCGATGGAGTGATTGTAAATGGAACGCCGCTGACCAAGGTTTGATACTATTTCCGCGAAAAATTAAACGTTCGGAATAACCATATTCGGTGGGCGATGCCCATCTTGGTGCATCTTGATATTTAAAATCACCGTTTCACCCATTTCGTGACGCGCTTCTTGGGTGGCTGATCCCATATGTGGCAACAACATCACGTTTGGTAAATCGCAAAGGGTTTGATTTACTTCCGTGCCTGTCGCTAAAACATCCAGCGCGGCGCCGGCCAATCGTCCATTTACCAACGCATCTTCCAGCGCAGCCTCGTCAATCAGACCACCACGCGCTGTATTTACCACAAATGCCGTTGGCTTCATTTGAGCTAAGGCCGTAGCATCCAAAATATTCTGTGTTTCCTCTGTCAACGGGCAACAAACAGCCAAAATGTCTGCTTCTGGTAACAAGCTGTGCAGACTGTCATGATACGTCGCGTTCAGGCGTGTTTCCGTATCTGGGTGCGCCTTGCTGCGGTTGTGATAATGTACGTTTAATCCAAAAACACGGGCGCGTTCGGCCAATGCGGTGCCAATACGCCCCATGCCCAAAATGCCCAACGTTTTGCCACTGACCCTTGCACCCAATAATGCAGACGGCGCCCAGCCTTGCCATTTTCCCGATTCCATAACGGTGGAACCCTCTTTGAAACGGCGCATCACGGCCAGTATTAATGCAATGGTCATGTCGGCAGTATCGGCAGAACTGATCGTGGGGGAATTGGCAACCAAAATACCCTGCGCATGAGCCGCATCCACATCGATATGATCAACACCAGAGCCGTAATTTGCCAGTAATTTCAAACGATCCCCTGCTTGTGCCAACACAGTATCGTCAATCTGGTCATTCAACGTAGGCACCAAAACATCGGCGCGTTGCATGGCCGAAACCAGCTGGTCACTGCTGAACGGCACGTCGCTTTCATTCAATTCCACATCAAACAACTCTTGTAAACGCGCCTCTACTGTATCGGGCAACTTGCGTGTTACGATGACCTTGAAATCAGAATTTGGCATGTTTGGAATTCTCCTACTGGATTTCTTGTGCGTATTCTGGCAAATTCTACGCCAATGGGGAAGGCGAAAAAGCCACTGTAAATCAAAACCCCAAATAAAGGCGAGCAATGTTTAGAACAGGCAAAGTAATTGCAGGTATTTTAGTGGCATGTCTAGGCAGTAATGTGTTCGCCCAAGACCGCGGTCCCATCACAAACTTGCCTCTTCCACGCTTTGTTTCGATGAAAGCAGGCGAAGGATATGCACGCCGTGGGCCTTCAAAATCCCACCGTATCGACTGGGTCTATAAACACCGCAACATGCCATTAATGATTACCGGCGAATACGAACACTGGCGCCGCGTCCAAGATATCGACGGCCAAGGTGGCTGGATGCATTTTCGCCTGTTGTCAGGCGTGCGTACAGTAATTTTCAAAGGCGAAAAAACCCCACTACGCCGCCGCGCATACGAAGGCGCCGAAGCACGCGCATTTGCAGAACAGGGCGTGATTGGAAAACTGGATGAATGCGAAAAAGACTGGTGTAAAGTCTTCATTGGCCGCCAAAAAGGCTGGGTGTTGAAAACCGAAATTTGGGGTGTTACGGCGGCGGAGTTGCGGGATTAATATTCACACCGTCATAATTCGTCCTTCGAACGTGCAAAAAGGTAACATGATAAATCTCGAGCATGTTGGCCCCAGTGATAGTACATTTCGCGAAAACATGCGTGTGCGTCATCAATGTGAACATTTTCAGTATACCAGATTACTTGACGCATATCTTTTGTAATATCTGCAATGTCGTCAATTGCATCACCTGTCATAAGTGCATCCTGATCACCCAGTTTCAGCGGATCAACCGTTGAATAAAACCCCAGTTTTGGGAACCGCTTACCTGTTTCATTCCACACTACGTTCCAGTCTTCATCTGGCGCCTCTTTATACATGTCAGTAAATTTCGCAGACGGCGTATTATGATATGCAGAAATTAAATTATCTACGACTTCTTGCAACTCAGTTTCAGTCGGCGATGTGCCAGTCCAAATGACATCTAAAAATTTTTGTGCCGCAAGAACTGTTTTTGATTGAAGTGTGTCAGCCATTCTAAACCAACCCACGCCCCTTCAACAACGCCTCTACTTTCGGCAATGATCCACGGAAATTCATATACAACTCTTCTGCGGGCTTCGACCCACCCGCGCTGTAAATATGCTTCTCCAACCGCGCCGCCATATCGGCATTAAACGGATCACCCGTTTCCTCGAACGCGGTGAACGCATCCGCATCCATTACTTCGGACCACATGTAACTGTAATACCCGCTGGAATATCCGTCGCCCGAAAACACATGGGCGAAATGTGGCGTCGCGTGGCGCATGGTGATGGCCGCTGGCATGCCAATACGATCCAAAATTTCGGCTTGTTTTTGCATCGGATCTGCTGGCGGTGTTTCTGTATGGAACGCTAAATCAACCAGCGCACTGGCGGTATATTCGACCGTGGAAAACCCCATATCGAAATTCTCTGCCGCTAATAAGCGTTTCAATAATTCAGGCGGCATCGCGTCGCCGGTATCCGCATGTCGCGCAAACTTTTCTAAAACCGATGGAACAGACAACCAATGCTCATACAACTGACTTGGCAATTCCACAAAATCACGCGCCACAGATGTTCCAGAAATATACGCATATTTCACATCCGACAGCATCGAATGCAACGCGTGCCCAAATTCATGGAATAATGTGCGGGCATCGTCAAAGGTCAACAGGCTGGGCTGACCAGCAGGTGCCTTTGCAAAATTACAGACATTCACCGTGATGGGGCGCTGTTCGCCATCCATCGCCGATTGCCCACGGAACCGCGAACACCACGCACCAGACCGTTTGCTTGACCGCGCAAAGTAATCACCCACGAACACCGCCATGTGGCGACCATCACGGGTCACTTCCCATGCACGGGCATCTTCGTGATATAGCGGTACGTCCAATTCGCGAAATTCCAAACCAAACAGCTTGGTCGCGCAATCAAACGATGCCTCGATCATCTGATCCAGCTGGAAATACGGCTTTAACTCCGCTTCGTCCAAGTCATGTTCTGCTGCGCGGCGTTTTTCCGCATAATACCGCCAATCCCACGGCGCCAAATCCGCATCAATTCCATTGGCCGCCATCATGGATTGCAACACTTTCGCATCGACATCTGCCGCCGCTTTGGCAGGTTCCCAAACGGCCATCAGCAATTCGCGCACGCGTTCAGGCGTACCTGCCATTTCAGGCTCCAGCTTGAAATCGGAAAATGTATCAAACCCCAACAGGTTCGCACGTTCTTGGCGCAGCTCCAGTGTTTTACGAACGATATCGCGGTTATCCGTGTCGCCACCATTGGCCCCACGTTTCCCCCATGCCTCAAACGCCTTCTGGCGCAAATCGCGGCGCGGCGAGAATTGTAAAAATGGCACGATCAAACTACGTGACAGGGTGATAACAAACCCATTCATATCACGCTCTTTTGCAGCCTCTGATGCTGCATCGCGTAAAAAGTTTGGGCATCCGTCCAAATCATCTGCGGACAGCTCCATGAACCACGAACGCTCATCAGCCAACAGGTTTTGCGTAAACTGCGTACCTAATTGCGCCAAATGTTGTGAAATCTCCTTCAAGCGGTCACGCTCGGCCCCGCGTAAATTCGCGCCAGACCGCACAAAACGACGATGATACAAATCCAACACACGGGCCTGTTCACCTTCCAAGCCACCTGCTGTGTTCACTGCTTCGATCCGAGCAAACAAATCTTCGTTCATCGTGATTTCAGAATTCAACGCGGCCCATTTTGGCGATAAATCACGTTGCAACCCTTCAAGAGTTTCATTGGAATGTGATCCCGATAGGTTTGCAAAAACGCCAACAACCTTATCCATCAATGTATCGGATCGTTCCAACGCCTCGATTGTGTTCTCAAATGTCGGTGCATCTGTGTCAGCAACAATGCGGGCAACAGCCGCGCGAGTCTGCACGAACGCTTCGTCGAATGCATCTGCGTAATGTTCATCCTTGATCAAATCAAAGGGCGGCAATGCAAATGCGCGTGTCCAATCGGACAGAAATGGATTTTGTACAGACATCGAAAACTCCTGTTGCTTTGGTACATAGTTAGGGACGTTTCGCGATGTAATCCAGCGCCAAGCATACACATTGTCGTTTTTTGAATGAAACAGTCGGCACCCCTAGCGCGAGCGCGAATTTTTCTGCAATTCTACAGACAATTCATATCAGCGGAGATTCGATCATGAAAACCCATGTAAAAGCACTGGTCGTCGGCGGTGGCGCAGTTGGCACAGGCATTGCCTATCACCTTGCAAAATACGGCTGGAAGGATGTTATGTTGCTGGAGCGCGACGAACTGACATCAGGTTCCACATGGCACGCAGCTGGCTTGTTGCCATTGTTCAACATGGGCTACGCGACAACGCACCTGCATGACTACTCCGTTGATTTTTATAAATCACTCGAAGCTGAAACAGGCTTGAACGCTGGTTTCTCGGTTGTTGGTAACCTGCGCATGGCGCAAACCAAGGATCGTATGGACGAATACATGCTGTATGGTTCAATTGCAGAAACATGTGGCATCGAATATGAAAAACTGACCCCTGCACAAATCAAAGAGCGCTGGCCCTTGATCCGCACTGATGATCTGGAAGGCGCGATTTATCACCCAACAGACGGCTACATTAATCCCGCCGATGTGACCATGGCCATGGCCAAGGGTGCGCGTCAAATGGGCGTTACGATTGAGCGCAAATGGCAGGTTGATGGGTATGAGTGGACAGGTTCCGAATGGAAAGTCACCTGTACGAAAATGGTCGAAAAGGGCGGCAATCTTGTTCCATCCGAAGAGCAGGTTATCATCACCGCTGAACACGTTGTAACCGCCACAGGTAACCACGCACAACGCACCGCGAAATTGCTTGGCATCAAAATTCCTGCGATCCCTGTGGAACACCAATTCATCGTCACAGACGTTGATCCAGCCTTGCAAAAATGGCGTGCTGATGGAAACCCAGAACACCCTGTTATCCGCGACGCAGACGCACAATCATACGTCCGTGAAGAACGCGGCGGCTGGATTTTGGGCGTCTACGAAAAAGAAGCACCTGCACGTTTTGAATACGGTGTACCTGACAGCTTCCGCGCCGATTTGTTCCCATTAGAACTGGAACGTATCGAAGAGCAATACATGGCCATGATCCACCGCATGCCATCATGCGAAGAGAGCGGCCTGAAAGACGATTTCAACGGCCCAATCTGCTACACCCCTGATGGCAACCCATTGGTTGGACCAGCACCGGGCTTACGCAACATGTGGCTGGCCGAAGGTTTCTCTTTCGGCATCACTGCCGCTGGCGGTGTTGGCAACTACATGGCCCAAATGATGGTCGAAGGCGAAGCCGAAATCGACATGGCATCTCTTGATCCAAAACGCTACGGCTCTTGGATGACAACGGAATATGCCGCGCGTAAAAACGAAGAGTGTTATGATCACGTTTATAAGCTGCACCACCCAGACGAAGAACGCCCTGCGTGTTCTGGTCTGCGCACATCACCTGCATACGACCGTCAAAAGGCAGCTGGTGCACAATTTGGTCGCGTGAATGGTTGGGATCGTCCGAACTATTTCGGCCCATTGGATGCTGATGAAAACTTTGATCACGATGGCCGTTCGTTCCGCCGTGGCACATGGTGGCCATATGCAGTCGAGGAAGCTAAATCAATCCGCGAAGGCGTTGGCCTTGTTGATGCGACAGCATTCACTAAACACGTTGTTAAGGGACCAGGTGCCACGCAATTCCTTGATTGGTTCACTTGTAATAAGTTGCCAAAAATCGGCCGTATCAACCTGACTTACGCATTGACAGAATTTGGGACAACGCGCACCGAATACACAATCGTACGCAACAGCGAAAACAGCTACTACCTTGTTTCTGCGGGTGCATGGACAGCGTACGACGCTGATTACATGCGCAAAGCAGCCGAAGATAAGATGGAAGAATTCGGTTATATCGAAATCCAAGACGTCACAACACAATGGGGCGTTTTTGCAATCGCTGGCCCCAAAACCCGCGATGTTCTGTCCAAAATCATCAAGGATGCTGATCCAGTTACGGCCCTGTCCAACAAACGGTTCCCATGGTTGTCGGCGCGTCAAATCGAGCTAGGCATGTGCCCCGTCAATGCGATCCGCGTGGCTTACACGGGCGAACTTGGCTGGGAACTGCATCATCCGATTGAAATGCAAAACTATCTTTACGATCTGTTGATGGAAGCGGGCGCAGATGTTGGAATGAAATTGGTTGGTGGACGCGCGCAAAACTGGCTGCGTCAGGAAAAATCATACCGCGCGTTCGGCAACGAACTGGGCCGTGATGCAACACCAGCCGAAGCAGACCTGCCTCGCTTTATCGATATGGACAAAGATTTCCACGGCAAGGACGCAATGATCAAAACGGGTATCCGTTCCAAATGCGTAACCTTGTTGATCGACGGGCCAGACGATGCAGATCCATGGGGTCGCGAAGCATTGTATGACGGCGACACCAAAGTGGGTCGTTTGACATCTGGTGGCTACTCGGTGGCTTTTGAGAAATCCATTGGCATGGGATATGTTGATCCCGCATTAGCCAACGTGGGTCAAAAGCTGACGATCAATATTTTGGGCGATCGTTACCCCTGCGAGATTGTAGAAGACAGCCCATACGATCCCACAAACGCAACGATCCGCGTTAACATTCCAACGTGATCTTAAAATAAAACATCCAGCCCTATCTCAAGGGCTGGATGAAATCCCACAACTGCAGTAGCGTGTCCGAAAACCCCAAGGCATCACGTTGTTGCGATCCATCGTCATCGGTATTTCCCGCGCCATCAGCAGCACCATTTTCGTTGTTCTGGTTCTGTTGTATTTCACGCAACCCAATTACCTGCGCGCCTTTACCCCACAATTATTTGGCATCAACAAAGTCGCGCCAAATATATTTACAGATCAGCGCTTGAAAACGAACGCTATCAAGCGGGCAGTTGCAACGGCAGAAAGAAATGCGGCCAAGTTTTTCAAAAACCAAACCGCCGCCCCAACCTATATCGTTTGTTTTAATCCAAAATGCGCAAACGTGTTTGGAGCACTGCCATTGGGTTTAACATTGGGATATCACCGCATCATCATTGCACCCGATGGCTTCTCTCAACAAGTCTTTAATCACGAACGTATACACGCAGACTTGCATGCGCTGGTTGGCATTACGGGTGTCTATACAACGCCATTTCCAATGTGGTTTAACGAAGGCCTTGCAGAATACGTATCTGGTTTTGGATGCCAAGGTGGTGTGCCAAATACGAACGATATCAAACGTGTCAAAACGGCGGAAACGATTTGGCAATGGCAGTTATTGGTTTCAGATAAACAATACCGCCGCCACTACGGTGCAGCCTGTCGTGCAGTGGAGGAAATCAGTCAGCGCATTGGCAAAAACCGTCTAAGTGAAATCGTTCATAACGCACGAAACCAAATCCAATTCCTTTCGGACATAGGTTCATAGAGATATGAAAAATACATTAGCCCAAGCATTCCTTTTAATGTTCCTGTCCACCTTTTTGGTGATCGTGGGCGACACGGGCAGCAAGCTGTTGTCAGACGATGGGTTTTCCCAACTGTGGGTCGCATGGACACGTTTCGCAATCGCATCCATTATTTTGTTACCCTTCAGCGGACTAAAAATCGCCGAACTGCGTGGCCTGTTGGATTGGCGCGTCATCCTGCGCGCCGCCTTGATTTGCGGCGCAATCAGCAGCATCCTGACCGCCATCAAAACCGAACCCATGGCCAATGCATTTGGTGGGTTTTTCATCAGCCCAATAGTGTCCTACGTCTTGTCATGGCTGTTGCTCCGCGAAAAAATCACTTGGGAACGATCAATCCTACTTGGTATCAGCTTCGTTGGTGTTCTTGTCGTCGTCCGTCCTGGATTTGGCATGACAGCGGGCATGATGTTCGCCTTATTGGCGGGGGCCTGTCACGGCACATATCTGATGACAACCCGCTGGTTGATTACAGATTACCGACCGCGTTTTTTACTAATTTCTCAATTGATTATCGGTGCGGTCTTAATGCTGCCTGTCGCTACAAGTGTAATCCCAACGATCACCAATACTCACATTGGGTTTTTGATGCTATCCGCGCTTGGCTCGGCATTTGGAAATCTGATGATGGTGCTGACAAACAAGTCTACGCCCGCCAGCGTGGTTGCCCCATTGATTTACCTTCAACTCATTTCAGCAACGGCGATGGGTTATCTGGTTTTTTCACAGTGGCCCGATGCGCCAACGTTGATCGGTTTGTTGATCATCATTGGCGCAGGGTTATCATCATTATGGTTTGCAGGGCGCGGACGCTAGTACAACTTCATATGCGCCATGATCTGACCGTGGTCAGACGCCAGCTTGTTATACGGCGCTTCTGGATGTGATCCATCCGTCAGGTGATCATTAAACACGCTGAAATATTCCATCTCGCCAATTGCATGTGGCGTGTTTGGAATGAAATGGCGCGACATCAAAATTTGATCGATGCTTTCGTACACGCCACCAAATGCCGATGTGTAAACCATATCGCGCAATGACTTTTGCACGAACAGCTTTTCCGCCGAAACCATGGCCCGGCTTTCGATGGCTTCACGGATTTCAATATTCTGTTCGTCTGAATAGCGATCATTGCGACGCTCCGCATCATGACGCAGCATCCACGCATAGTTCTTGAACGGCTTTTCACCTGCAATAATTTCCGAACTCACCGCATGTTCGCCGTCATTATAATCGCCCAAAACCATCACGGGGTTGCCCGCATCCAATTCTTCGACAATCAGTTTACGTAAAACCATCGCCTCGGCCATGCGACGTACGGTGGCGCGCAATGATCCCATCGCACGACCCACAGGATCATAGTTCACCAAATCTGCCTCTGGCGAAAAGGGTGCACCTTTGGGTTTTAGATATTCGCCCAGCTTTGATTTTAGATGTGTATTGAAAACGGTCACAACCACATCACCTACAGGAATGCGTGCTTTGATAATTGGACGTGATGTGCGTGTCAGGGTGAATTCACCCGCATCGCCACCACCCAATTCAGGAAATTTAATAGTCAGTGGTTCATCCAACACCTGAATGATTTCGGGCGTCCCTACAAACCCATGGCGCGATACAATCGCCAAGCCGGGGCGGCGATGCCCAGGTTCACCATCATGGATATTGGGGGCGAAGAATATGTTCTTTTTGTCGTAAGCCTCAAACCCCAATTTCTTAAAAATCGCGCGTCGGTGATACCGTTTATCTTTGCCGGGGACCACTTCTGCATTGCTCGCCGCGCCGCGCGCGTTGGTTTCGGTAATCACGTCGTGCAGGCTTTGTGCGCTAAAGATTTCTTGGAAACAAACGATATCCGCGTTTAAGGTCAATAATTGATCTGCTAACCAATCCTCTTTCCATGAATGTTCTTCGGGGGTGTAGGTTTGAAATTGATAATATTCATGTTCTGCTTCAATCAAATTCTTCACGTTGAAACTGCTGATGGTAAATTCTGTCACGACTAACTCCCGTATTGCGCTAAGGCTCTATTAAAGACCTCTGCGTCCACATTACCACCCGTGGCCACCACAATGACATCATCGTGTTCGATTTCATTCCCGTGAAACAGCGCCGCCGCCAATGCAACAGCGCCGCCAGGCTCTACAACAATACGCAAACGCTCGAATGCCAATACCATGGCGCGCAACGCTTCTTCCTCGCTGACGGCAATACCTGCGCCCGCCAAACGTTTCAGAATAGGGAATGTTTTGTCTCCCGGACATAACGTTAAAATCGCATCACATAACGAGCCACTTGTTTGCGCGTTCTTTTCGATTTTGCCCGAAATTAAGGATCGTTTGAAATCATCGAAATTTTCGGGTTCTACAGTGCGCACCTGCATGTCTGGTGATAATGCTTCCAATGACAATGATATCCCAGATGCCAAACCACCGCCGCCCGCACATACCAATACACTTGCGGATTTTACGCCCATGTCTTTGGCTTGCTCAGCTAATTCAATGCCAACGGAACCCTGTCCCGCAATAACTTGGTCGTCGTCATATGGACGGATTAAAATACGCGCACCATCTGGATTGACACGTTTTTCAACTTCATCGCGATCCTCACTGGCGCGATCGTACATAACCACTTCGGCACCCATTGCGCGCGTGTTCGCGATCTTAACTGCAGGCGCATCACTTGGCATAATAATAATCGCAGATACACCATGTTTCGCCGCAGCATTCGCGATGCCTTGGGCATGGTTTCCTGACGAAAACGTAATCACGCCACGTGCACGTTGGGCATCACTCAACGCCGAAATCGCCGCCCAACCCCCGCGAAACTTGAACGACCCAGTATGTTGTAAACATTCCGCTTTTACCCAAACACGGCGCCCCGCGATGTCATCCAAAAATGGTGACGACAACAACGGTGTACGACGCGCATGGGGCGACACACGCGCATATGCGGATTTGATCAATTCATAAGTGCTCATTTCAAACCTTCCAACAGGGCAGGGATGCCCGTTAAATCATCCGCCACCCAGCGTGGTTTATTGTCCAACCGATCCATAGGATCACCTGCGCGGTTCACCCACAATGTATTGAAGCCAAACGCACTGGAACCTGCCACATCCCATCCGTTTGACGACACGAACAACACTTGTTCAGCATCACAATTGAACCGATCTAAAACCAGCTGATAAACCGCCATATCCGGCTTATAGACCTTGATGTCTTCGACACTGATAACCGCGTCTAAAACGCCACCCAAATCCGCAGATTTAACCGCGCCATCCAACATATCCGGTGAACCATTCGATAAAATTCCGGTGTTATACCCTGCCGATTTCAACGCGCCCAACATCGACGGCACCTCGTTATATGCCGCCAATTTCCAGTACAATGCTAACAAGACGTCACGCAGTTCCGTATCATCCAATCCGCTTTCTTCCAGTGCGAAATCTAATCCGTCCTGCGTCACAGTCCAAAAATCTTTGTGTTGATTGGTGATGCGCCGCAGCCACGTGTACTGCAACTGTTTCAACCGCCAAGTGGTCGCGACACGCACCCAATGTGGCGCGAAATCCGCACGTTGATCCCCAACCGCACGCGCGGCAGAGGCCACATCAAACAAGGTGCCATAGGCATCGAAAATACAGGTGGTTATCATTGGGGTCTCCTTTCGATCAGCTTTGATCAAAAGCGCGCCCGCGTCAATTCTATTACATGTAATACATCATCAATGGCAGACCAGCCCATAAGAGCGTGATCATGCACATAACATAGATCACCAACAACATCAGGCCTTGGCGTTTTGTTGGCTTGCGTACAATTACATAATCACTTGGGTTCATTATCGCTGGCAAAGACATCAACGTTAAGATGATGATGAAATAACTTTGGGTTAAAAACCCAAATATCAATGCTAATCCCATCATAGCCATCCCAAAAGGCTTGGCTGCTTTCGGCCAAAAGATCTCAAACAAAATACGGCTTATTTTACCACCATCCAACGGCCCAATTGGCAACAAATTGAAAAAATTCAGCGCACCTGAATATATCCCAAAATCCCACAAAAACTCACTTAACAATGGATGCAAATCATAACCGCCGCGCACAATCACTAACGCCAATACCGTGGGTGCAATGCAAATTGCAGGCCCCATGACGGATATGAAAAAACTGTGCAATGGCCCATCAGGACGCTTGGCCGAACTGGCCACACCACCCATCAATGGGATCAATCGAAACGTCGCATCGTCGTGCCTACAAACACGAAATGCAGCCACGTGGCCGAATTCATGAATGGCAATGATAGCAACCAACGCCAGGCCAGTTATGGGTCCCAGAAAAAACATGGCGGCCGCAATTGAAAGCGCCGCCATGACCAATGATTCAGTCGAAAACGATATTCGAAATCGACGCCCCGGTGCGATCCAACCGCCTTTTAAAATGAAATATGTTAATACACACAGCCCAAGGGCCAAAAATAAATTCATTAAATAACCGTTTGCCTCTAAGAATTTTCAGGTTGCGGCATGCTTAAAACATGAAAACCACCATCAACACAGATGATTTCACCCGTTGTATATGCACCGTAATCAGACGCTAAATATACAGCAGTTCCACCAACGGATTCCAACGTCGCGTTCGAACGCAATGGCGCATTTTCTGCTGTCACCTTAAACGTCTTACGCGCGCCGCCAATTGCAGCGCCCGCCAGCGTTTTCATCGGGCCGGGGCTGATCGCGTTCACGCGAATACCCTGTGGGCCCAAATCGTTGGCCAAATAACGCACTGTGCTTTCCAACGCGGCCTTGGCCACGCCCATCACATTGTAGTTCGGCGTTACGCGGTTTGAACCTTGGAACGTCAGCGTCAAAATCGTGCCGCCATCGGCCATCATAGGCAACGCACGGCGTGCAACCTCAATCAATGAGTAACAGGAAATATCCAAACTGTTTTTAAAGTTCTCGCGGCTGGTATCCACAAAACGGCCAGTCAGCTCGTTTTTATCGGAATAGGCCACAGCATGAACGATAAAGTCCAACTTTCCCCATTTTTCGCCCAGTTCAGAAAACGCACGTTCCAATGACGCATCATCCGTTACATCCACATCAACCATGATGTCAGACCCAACAGTGGCCGCCAATGGTTCCAAACGATTACCAAAGGCTTCACCTTGGTATGTAAACGCTAGCTCGGCACCTTGCGTCGCCATCTCGCGGGCAATGCCCCACGCGATGGAACGCTCGTTCGCGACACCCATAATCAGGCCGCGTTTGCCCTTCATTAAATCAGACATATGATCACCCGTTATACTTGCTCATGGCAAGGCTGGCATTCGTGCCACCAAAGCCAAAGCTGTTTGACAGAACCGTATCCAAGCCTGCGTTATCAACACGTGTTGTACAAATTTCGCTGACTTTCAACGCTGGGTCCAATTCCGTGATATTCGCGGACGCTGTGATGAAATCTTTGTCCAACATGATCAACGAATAGATCGCCTCTTGAACACCAGTCGCACCTAACGAGTGACCCGTTAGGGACTTCGTTGAACTGATCACTGGTTGTTCTTGGCCTGCAAACACACGACGCACAGCTTCGACTTCGGTTACGTCACCTGCTGGTGTCGATGTGCCGTGAGCATTGATGTATGAAACATTGCGTTCGCCAATTGTGGACAACGCCAATTTCATCGAACGTTCACCGCCTTCACCGGATGGAGCAACCATATCATGCCCATCAGATGTCGCGCCGTAACCCGTAACTTCTGCATAGATTTTCGCTCCACGTGCCAATGCGTGATCCAGCTCTTCCAGAACCACAACACCGCCACCACCAGCGATTACAAAACCATCACGTGTTGCATCAAATGCGCGCGACGCAGTTGCCGGCGTGTCGTTATGTTTGGATGACATCGCACCCATGGCATCAAACAAACAGGACATCGTCCAGTCCAATTCTTCACCACCACCAGCAAATACAATATCCTGCTTGCCCATCTGAATTTGCTCTACACCGTTACCGATGCAATGCGCAGATGTGGAACAGGCGGATGTGATTGAATAGTTCACGCCCTTAATTTTGAACGGCGTTGCCAAACATGCGGAATTCGTTGATGACATACAACGTGTCACCATGAACGGACCCATGCGCTTTGGTGCGCCTTTTTCCAATGTCAGACGGTGCGCTTCGAACAGGTTGATCGTGGATGGTCCACCAGACCCCATCACCAAACCAGTGCGCTCGTTAGAAACATCGCTGTCCTCCAAGCCACTGTCGGCAATTGCTTGCTCCATAGCTAAGAAGTTATATGCAGCACCCATACCCATGAAACGCATCTGACGTTTATCGATATGTTCAGTCACATCAATTTGTGGCATGCCGTGGATTTGCGAACGAAACCCTTTTTCAGCATAATCAGGTGCGGCAACGATGCCCGAACGACCCTCTTTCAGACTGCTAGTGACTTCGTCAATATTGTTACCAATAGAAGAGATGATGCCCATCCCTGTTACAACTACGCGACGCATATTATTCTCCTTAAGTGGGGATTGGGGATTAGCCCTCTTGGTTGGCCAAGCCAACTTTCATGTCTTTTACAGCGTAAATCAATTCGCCATCTGCATGTACTGTGCCGTTGGCGACGCCGATTTTCAACTTGCGATCAATGACGCGCGTGAACTCAACGTTATACGTCAACATTTTACGTGCAGGTGTCACCATGCCCGTCAACTTCACTTCGCCAACGCCAAGTGCCATGCCTTTGCCTAACATTCCACGCCAGCCCAGATTGAAACCTGTCAACTGCCACAAGCCGTCTAAACCCAAACAGCCGGGCATAATTGGATTGCCAGGAAAATGGCACTCAAAGAACCATAATTCTGGTTTGATATCAAATTCTGCAACAACATGACCTTTACCAAACTCACCGCCGTCTGCGGATAATTCGGTGATACGATCCATCATCAACATGGGTGGTGCTGGTAGTTGCGCATTCGTCGGGCCAAACAATTCGCCGCGCGAACACTTCAATAAATCATCGTATCCGTAACTTGTTGGTCTGTCGGTCATATTGGTCTGCTCCATTGGTATCTTTCTTTGCTACTTATCATTCATCACGCTTTGCTTGCAAGGCTCGCTTGCTCTCTGGCGACATGGATGTCGCAAAACCGATTGAAAACCCGTTAAATTAGCGCCATACTAAATGTATCACAGAGGTTTCGCATGAAAACGACCACAGAAAATCGCGGCAATGTATGGCTGAACTCAGCCAACGTTCGTCCAACACGCCAGCGTCTGGCTTTGGCCCATCTATTGGTTGGCGATGGTCAAAACCGTCACGTATGTGCAGAAAGCTTGCACGAAGCAGCGATTTCCAACGAACTTAGTGTGTCTCTGGCTACGGTTTACAACACATTACGCGTCTTTTGTGATGCAGGGTTAATGCATGAAATTCGTGTCGATGGTCACAAATCTTACTTTGATACCCGCACCGATGATCACCCTCATTTCTACTGGGAAAGCACCGGTGAATTAACCGATGCCCCAAAGGAATCAGTGCGCTTTGACACCCTTCCACATGCGCCCGAAGGTTTTGAAGTTTCACGTGTCGATGTTGTTGTCCGCCTAAAAAATAAATAATCACCCTTTTCTTGGAAATTTGCTTAGAGTCGCTGCCAAAGCACTTGAAAGTAAATTTTATGATCATAATTGAAGATCATATTGTTAAAACAAACAACTGGGAACGAACATGAGCTTAGTAGATGCAGAGACTGTGCAAGATCTCGTGGTAAAACGGGCCGAAGGCCCATACCAATTGATCGCTTGCACCTCTCAAATCGTTTCGTCACTTTTGGTGAACCAAAAAGTCGAAACATCACAATTAACCACCGTAATTGACGAAGTCTTTCAAAAGTTAAAAGACCTCGAAGCAGCCGCCGAAGCAGAGGGAGGCCGTTTACGACCTGCTGTGCCAGTGGCTGAATCAATATCGGAGGATTTTATCACATGTCTGGAAGACGGAAAAAAATTCAAAATGTTGAAAAAACATTTGATGTCCGTCTATGGCATGACTCCAAACGAATATCGTCGCAAATGGAATTTGGACCCTGATTACCCAATGACTGCGCCAAGTTACGCAGTGAAACGTCAAGAATTGGCGAAAAAAATCGGATTGGGCCGCAAACGCGCTTAATACGGCAACCATTGAACACGTATCAGAAACTCTATAAGGCCCTGCAAATACAAACCGTGTATGCAGGGCCTTATCATGTCTAAGACGAAAAACCTTTATATCAAAACCTTCGGCTGTCAGATGAATGTCTATGACAGCGAACGCATGGCCACGGCCATGGGCGCCGAAGGTTATAACGAAGTCTCCTCTCCAGAAGAGGCGGACATGATATTGCTGAATACTTGCCACATCCGTGAAAAAGCGGCGGAAAAAGTATATTCTGATTTGGGCCGTTTCAAACCGCTAAAGGCGAAAAATCCTGATCTTAAAATTGGTGTTACAGGCTGTGTTGCACAGGCCGAAGGCCAAGAAATCATGCGCCGTCAGCCTTTGGTTGACATCGTGGTCGGGCCACAGGCTTATCACCGGCTACCTGATATGGTGAAGGCCGTCGAAAAAGGTGAAAAACCAATCGACACAGACTTCCCCGAAGAAGACAAATTCGAACACCTGCCAACCGCACCCAAAATGAAACGCGCCCCGTCCGCGTTCCTAACAGTCCAAGAGGGCTGCGATAAATTCTGTGCTTTTTGTGTGGTACCGTTCACACGCGGCGCAGAAATGTCCCGCCCAGTCACGCAAATCGTAACCGAAGCCCGCGATCTGGTTGAACGCGGTGTACGCGACATCACATTGCTTGGCCAAAACGTAAACGCCTATCACGGGCCAATGGGCGACGGGGATGCGACCTTGCCGCAACTGATCCGCGAACTGTCCAAAATCGATGACCTAAAACGCATTCGTTTCACCACATCACACCCAAACGACATGACCCAAGAATTGATTGATGCGCATGGCGAAATGGAAAAGCTGATGCCATACCTGCACCTGCCAGTGCAATCAGGCTCCGATAACGTTCTAAAGGCGATGAACCGTAAGCACACGGCTGACAGCTACCTCAAAATCATCGAACGTTTACGCGTTGCACGCCCTGATTTGGCGCTGTCTGGCGACTTTATCGTGGGGTTCCCCGGTGAATCTGACGCTGATTTCGAACAAACCCTGGATTTGGTTCGCGAAGTCAAATACGCGCAAGCTTACTCATTCAAATATTCCACCCGTCCCGGAACGCCCGCCGCCGATAAAAAAGTACAGGTCCCCGAAGACGTGAAATCCGAACGCTTGCAACGTCTTCAGACATTGCTGTCACAGCACCAAAAGGAATTCATGGGAACAATGGTTGGTCGTGTTTTGCCTGTATTATTGGAACGTCCAGGCCGCCTAGAGGGCCAACTCGTTGGCCGTTCAGAATACCTACACGGCGTTCACGCCAGCATTGACCAAGCTAAAATCGGGGATGTTGTTAATTTGCGTATTTTGGGCGCTGATACAAATTCCCTGCGCGCAGAATTTGTCAGCAAGCAATAGCATTCGACCAAGCTGTTCAAATTGCCCGAAAATCCCCGTTTGGCTCCGCTGTGTTAATTTAATCCCAAATTAAGGGGATAATCGTAATGATTTGCGCCATGAGCCTTGAATTCATTCATTTTGTTGGTAAGTTACGTCGCTAAATGGGGTCTAAATTCTGGCTTCATCTAAATGTATTTTTATAGGGGGCATGAAAGTTGATTTCCGCTAACTTTAAGACAGCCACACTCAGCGCATTCGTAGGGGGGCTTCTTGCAGCATCTCTATCCGCGCCAGTGCAAGCTGAAAGCTACTACCGGGTATCTGGACAGATCCAGACGGGTGCGAACACTGGGTAATGGACGATGGTCTCGAAGGTTTTATGACACCAAACGTTACTCCAAACGGTAAACCAGTTTGTAAACGCGGCAACACTTGTCTGATCGCAGGATCAGACCAATTGTTTGCCGTTGACGCGCTGTCATTTCTGACGAAGGCCGCGCAAGCCTAGAAGAGTTCTTTGCAAAGCAAACGAACTATGGCTACGTCATCGAAGGTCACACAGACTCTGATGCCAGCGATGCATACAATCTAGGCTTGGCAAAACGCCGTGCCGCCGCAGTTGAAAAAATCGCAAAAACATCGGGTGCAAAATCCGTTGAAACACGCTCTTACGGTGAACGTAAGCCACGTGCGACGAATACGACAAAAGCAGGCAAGCGCTTGAACCGTCGTGTTGAAATTCAATGTATCGCACGTCCAGGAGGCAAATCATGAAAAGCAAACTTGTACTTATCGCAGCGCTTTCTGCATTTGGCTTGACCGGCTGTATTGGCCTTGATCCGGTATTGTGGAACATCGAAGACAAAACGCGCGACACGGGTATTGATGCTGGAGATCTAACAGAAATGGTTGCTGGCATTTGGGTTGACCCACATGGTTGTGATCACTGGATCATCGACGACGGTGTCGAAGGCTATCTTTCTGCGCGTTTGGCTGACGACGGCAAACCTGTTTGTTCAGGCACTGGCGTTCCAAACACGGCAACAGGCCCGTTCATTCGTGGTCGTGAAAGCACACGTGATTAATTTCGCATTGCAGACGTAATCTTGAAAGGCCGCTGATCAATTCGGCGGCCTTTTTCTTTGAAACATACTTGCGGGTGAGGGCGCTATACGTCATCATCAAACTAACCCCACCGAAACGGAGAGCAAGAATTTGACAACACAGGCGCCACACGCGGCAGACCTTGGCGAAGCCGCAGAATTGATCGTAACTTTTTCAGACAACAAGCTGTTGATCGATCTATGTGGGGAATTTGATAAAAACCTTGCCCAAGTTGAAAAAGCTCTTTCAGTTCAAATCGTCCACCGGGGTAACGAATTGGCCCTGATCGGTGACCCCGACACAGCCGAAAAAACTGAATCCGTTCTCAAAGCTATGTACCTACGTCTGGAACAACGCAAAGAGCTGTTGGCGCCCGACATCGACGCCATATTACGCTTTGGAAACTCTTCTGAAAACACAGGCGTACGTGATGGCGATCAAATCGAAATGTTTTCCGCTGGCGGTACAGAAATCCGCACGCGCAAAAAAACCGTCGAACCACGCACCCCAACCCAAAAAAAATACGTCGAACAACTGTTCAAACATGAACTTGTTTTCGGGCTTGGACCTGCTGGCACAGGTAAAACATATCTGGCCGTTGCCGCCGCTGTTTCAATGTTCATAGAAGGTCAAGTGGACCGCATCATCTTATCACGTCCCGCCGTCGAGGCAGGTGAACGCCTTGGATTTCTACCGGGCGACATGAAGGACAAAGTCGATCCATATATGCAGCCTCTTTATGATGCGCTGAACGATTTCTTACCGGCCAATCAACTGGAGAAATTGATCGAAGAAAAGAAAATAGAAATTGCACCGTTGGCGTTCATGCGTGGGCGCACATTGGCAAACGCCTTTGTCGTGCTGGACGAAGCACAAAATGCCACCACCATGCAGATGAAAATGTTCTTAACACGCATGGGTCAAGGCTCGCATATGGCGATCACCGGCGACACCAGCCAAATCGATTTACCTCGCGGCGTCCCATCCGGCTTGGTTGAGGCGAAAAATGTATTGCGTGATGTCAAAGGCATCGGGTTTACACAATTCGATGTCTCAGATGTTGTGCGCCATCCAATGGTCGCAAAAATCATTATAGCTTATGATAAAAATGCGAAACGCAATGGCTGACATCATTGTCGAAGACACGCGCTGGAATGACGTCAATCTCGATGCGATGTGCGATACAACCTTTGACGTAGTGCTGTTCGATCTCAACCTGTCATCTGAATGGAATATTGGCGTGCTGGCATGCGATGATGCTAAAATTGCCACGTTAAACGCCGAATTTCGCGACAAACCAACACCCACAAATGTGCTTTCTTGGCCGGCCATCGATTTGGCACCCGACACCGTGGGTGATATGCCAGATGCACCACAAACAGATGTCTTTGGTGATAACGAACTTGGCGATATTGCTATTTCATACGATACTTGCATGCGCGAAGCGGTCGCGCAAAACATCACAATGATTGATCACACAACACATCTTTTGATGCATGGTCTTCTTCATTTATTAGGCTATGATCACGAAACAGACGCTGACGCCACTCTAATGGAAGGAATGGAGTCGCGCTTGCTGGAAAAAATGGGTATAAAAGACCCATATAAAGACGAATAACCACTGCCATTATCTTGGAAAGGACCAATGGGCGACATAATTGAAGGGTCTTCGAGAGCGGCGCAAAGCGCGCACTCATCCCCAAAAACAGGCTTTTTCCACCGTTTATTAAACGGCGCAAAAGCCAACACTTTACCGAAATCCGCGCCACCCACTCAGATGGCAGACGCTGGCATCAGCAAACTTAAAACCATGCGCGTCGAAGACGTGGCAATACCGCGTTCTGACATTGTTTGCGTGCCTTCAGACATGGAACTTGACTCACTGATCGATGAATTCCGCGAAAGCGGTTATTCACGCTTACCTGTATTCCAAGATACATTGGACAATCCCATCGGCATGGTTCACCTCAAAGACGTTGCCTTGAAACATGGTTTTAATGGCAAACCTAAATCGTTTGAGGTAACCAAGCTTGTGCGCGCCGTATTGTTCGTACCACCTTCTATGCCCTTGGATGTTTTGCTGCAAAAAATGCAAGCAGAACGCACACATATGGCGCTTGTTGTGGATGAATATGGCGGCGTTGACGGTTTGGCGACAATTGAAGATCTGGTCGAGCAACTGGTTGGTGAAATCGCAGATGAACATGACACTGATGATGATGTGACATGGACAGAATCCGAACCCGGTATCTATATCTGCCAATCACGTGCATCTCTTGAAGAATTTGAAAAGGTTTTGGGTGTAGATCTTGCATCAGACACCGACGACGAAGAGATTGATACAGTGGGCGGCCTTGTCTTTATGATGACAGGGCGTGTCCCCGTGCGAGGCGAGGTGATATCGCACCCATCGGGCTATGACTTTGAGATTTTGGAAGCGGACCCAAGGCGTCTGAAACGACTGCGGGTATATAAAAAACCTCAAAAGAAATAGGTGAAAACGATTGCCAACGCCTGACACCAGCCAATCAATGACGTGGCGCAAGCGGCTTGTATTATTTTGCCTTGGCCTATTGTTGGCGTTGGGGCAGGCCCCCTTTGATCTGTCATTGATTTACTTTGTGATCCTGCCTTATCTGGGCTGGATGATACGCGATATACCGACGCCAAAGCTGGGTTTTGGCATCGGTTGGTGGGTCGCATTGGGCTATTTCGCTTTGACCCTTATGTGGATCGTGGAACCCTTTTTCGTGGAACCTGAAATCACGGGCTGGATGGCGCCATTTGCCTTGGGCTTAATGGCGGCAGGACTTGCCCTATTTTGGGGCGCTGGCTTTGCTGCGGCAGTTAAAATCATGCCAACAGGGGCAGGGCGCCTTATCGTTTTGGCAATCACATGGACAGCATTTGAATATCTGCGTGCCAATATTCTAACTGGATTCCCTTGGGGGCATCTCAGCTATGGCCTTGTTGATCTACCCATAGGGCAATTGGCGGCGTTTGTCGGCATTCACGGAGCAGGCCTCATCATTTTGTTAATCTGCTTTTTGCCAGCAATGTTTGCCGCACGCTTTTGGGATGGCGCATTATGGGCGACCATTTCATTTTTTATACTGATGGCTATGGGCCAATGGTGGATGCATGGGCCCGTTGCGATGAATCCTGACAATACCTTGGTGAGGGTCATACAACCAAACGCGGCTCAACATTTGAAATGGCGCCGTGATATGGTTGATGTCTTTTATGGACGCCAATTGGGTTATACACGCGCCCAAACACAACAACGCCCAGACGTTGTGATCTGGCCAGAAACTGCCATCCCATATTTGTACGGCGACAGCTTATCAATTCTGCAGGAAATTGCTACGGCATCTGGCCCCACGACATCTGTGATTGCGGGTATTGTGCGCACTGAGGGCACAGCACCTCGCAATTCGCTGCTCTTTTTGGATCCAGCGGGCGGCCCGAGCGCGTTGTATGATAAACAGCATTTGGTCCCGTTTGGCGAATATATGCCATTTGCAGACTTGATTGATCGTATGGGTCTTTCTGGTCTAACCGGTTTGGCTGGGCGCTTCGTTTCAGGGACTGGCAGTCGCGTTATTTCTGGCCACAACGTGCCTGATTTTCTGGCGCTCATCTGTTACGAAGCAATATTTCCGCAATATGTACGCAGTTCAAAAAATCGCCCCGAATGGATCGTGCATATAACGAACGACGCATGGTTTGGTGAATTTTCAGGTCCCTATCAACATCTCGCACAGGCACAAATGCGTGCAATCGAACAAGGCTTGCCTGTTGTGCGATCTGCTAACACAGGCGTTTCAGCAATGATCGACCCAAATGGCCGCATCACGCACAGCATGAAATTGGGTACCGCTGGATACTTTGATGCGCACTTACCAGCGGCGCACGTTTCAACGGTATATGCACGTTTTGGCGAATGGATATGGACTGTGATCGCGATATTGTTGCTTTTGGGCACACTTTTTAATGCAACGCGCCCTGCCCGCGAAATAGATTGACCCTTCACAATAAACTGCTATCAAATGAACACCTGCGATTGCAACGGCTTCATGACGTGATCGCTTAATCTTTTTGGAGCAATTACATGTCCCGTCAGAACTATATTTTTACCTCGGAATCCGTTTCCGAAGGCCACCCAGATAAAATTTGCGACCGTATTTCAGACGCAATTCTTGATGCATTCCTAGCCGAAGAAGAAATGGCTCGCGTTGCTTGCGAAACCTTTGCCACCACAAATCGCGTTATTATCGGCGGCGAAGTAGGATTGTCTAGCGAAGCAAAATTGAAAACTTTCATGGGTGGTGTAGAAGATATCGTTCGTGGCTGCGTTCGCGAAATTGGCTATGAACAAGATGGCTTTCACTGGAAAAACATGTCTGTTGAAAATTACTTGCACGCCCAATCCGCACATATCGCCCAAGGCGTTGATGCAGACGGCGCAGGCGATCAGGGCATCATGTTTGGCTATGCCACAGATGAAACACCGGAATTAATGCCGGCCCCGATCCAATACGCTCACGCAATCTTGCGCAATTTGGCACAGGCTCGCCACTCGGGCGAAACACCACAATTGGGCCCAGACGCGAAATCACAACTTTCCGTGCACTACGAAAACGGCAAGCCCGTTGGCGTGACATCCATCGTTTTGTCGACCCAACACGTGGATGAAACCATGACATCCGAAGATGTGCGTGATTTGGTTGAACCATACATTCGCAAAACACTACCTGACGGCTGGATTTCCGAGGACACTGAATGGCACGTGAACCCGACAGGTAAATTCGTCATCGGCGGCCCAGATGGCGACGCAGGCCTAACAGGGCGCAAAATCATCGTTGATACATACGGTGGCGCAGCGCCTCACGGCGGCGGAGCGTTCTCAGGCAAAGATCCAACCAAGGTCGACCGTTCAGCCGCATATGCTGCACGCTACCTTGCGAAAAACGTGGTTGCTGCGGGGCTTGCAAAACGCTGCACAATTCAGCTGTCCTACGCCATCGGCGTTGCCAAGCCGCTGTCGATCTATGCAGACACACACGGCACAGGCACGGTTCCAGACGCACAAATCGAACGTGCAGTATCAGACGCATTCGATCTGACACCGCGTGGCATCATCGAACATTTGCTACTACGTCGTCCGATCTATGAACGCACAGCAGCTTATGGCCACTTTGGCCGTACAGCGACTGATGATGGCGGTTTCTCATGGGAAAAAACCGATCTGGTGGACACGCTTAAAAACGCTGTTTGACCTCAACCCCGTTTCAACGTTAGAAGGCCTCGCGCACCCGCGCGGGGCTTTTTCTTTGGGAATCTATGCATGACAAAACGCGAAAACCACGTATCAGGCGCACCACAGCGCAATTTTTATGGCCGCATAAAGGGTAAATCCCTGCACAAAGCCCAACAACGCTACATGGCCGAAGACCTCGATGCTCTCAAACCCACAGGTGTCACATGGGAAGATAACCCAGATCGAATCCAAACCGACCCCACCGATTGGTTCCCCAACGATCATGACGTCTGGCTCGAAGTCGGTTTTGGTGGCGGTGAACACATGGTACATCAAGCGGCCCTTAACCCAGACGTCAACATCGTTGGTTGTGAACCTTACATCAATGGCGTTGCTATGTTGTTGGGTAAAATCCGCACAGCAGAGGTCAAAAACGTCGTCGTCCATCCAGGTGATGCACGCGACATGATGGATGTCCTTCCGCCCGAATCCATTTCACGTGCATTTCTTTTATATCCTGACCCATGGCCGAAATCACGCCATCACCGTCGCCGTTTTGTGACCCAAGACCATTTGGTACCGTTGGCAAGATGCCTAAAACCCGGGGCAATTTTTCGGATTGCCACCGACATCGAAGACTACGTGCGCCAAGCAATCGAAGAGGTTTTGGCAAACGGTAGCTTCGAATGGCTGGCCGAAGGAGCAGATGATTGGCGTAAACCATGGGGCGATTGGATTTCCACAAGGTATGAGTTAAAAGCAATCCGCGAAAACCGCACGCCACACTACTTGACCTTCCGCAAACTTTAGCACCTGCTCAGCTGCGTTTCAGTTCAGTTGCCATAAAATCATAAACCATCCGAATACGCCTACTTGTCGTCAATTCTCGATGTGCCACCAACCATATGGGAAAAACCAACGGCTCCAAATCCGGTAAAACACGCCTGACCGTTGGGTCGGCGTCGCCGATATATGCGTCTAAAATCCCAATACCAGCGCCCTGACGAACCAGCTCCCACATGACCAAATAGTTTTCGGTGAACAGTGGAAAATTCGCCTCCGTCAATCCCAGACCAAGCGTGTTCAATCCCTTCAACATCATGCCGCCGTGATCCAAGTTGACGAACGCGCCACGTTGCAAATCTGTGGGTTGTGTTGGGTTGCCGATCTTGGCGATATAATCAGGCGTTGCATATAAAACGGCATGTGCATCACCGATCTTTTTTGCAATCAAATCAGGTTCGGTTGGTCGAAAGTTCCGAATTGCAATATCCGCCTCGCGCCGACGTAAATCACTTGCATGATTTGCCACGACAATCTCAACTTCAATCCCTGGCTCTTGGAGTCGTAGCTTGGCGATAATCGCGGGTAGTAAAACGGTCGCGTATGTTTCACTGGCCGAAATACAAATCCTGCCTTCGATTGCCTGGGATTGACCCAGCGCCGACAATGAAACTTTACCAGCTGCCGCGCCCATTTCGCGAACATGTTCCAGCAATTCTATTCCGCTTGGTGTCAATGTCAGACCACGCCCAACGCGTTCGAATAAAACAATCCCTAACTCTCGTTCTAATCCGTCCACCTGTCGACCAAGGGTTGTTTGCGCCATACCTAAGGCGCGAGCCGCCGCCGATAACGATCCTTCTTCAGCCGTTACCAAAAACGCACGCGCCTTATTCCAGTCAAATTTCACTGATCGCCAATCCATGCGTATATGCATATCAAACTGCAAAATTTAGTCAATTCGCATGATTTACTTAATGCGCTAAGCCCTAATCAACTCAGTAAATAAATTGATTGGAATGAATATGGCAACTCTTGTCGTCGGTGCTAGCGGAGCAACAGGTCGTCTGCTTGTGACAGAATTATTGAAGCGTGATCAACAGGTGAAAATTGTTGTGCGTTCGCGCGCGAACCTGCCTAAAAATATAAAAGCTCACAAAAATTTAACAATCATAGAGGCAAGCATTTTGGATCTCAGCAGCGTGGAAATAGCAAACCTTGTGAAAGGGTGCACTGCGGTGGCATCTTGTTTGGGCCACAATATGACTTTCAAGGGAATTTTTGGACACCCACGCAGATTGGTCACAGATGCCACGCGTCGTTTATGCGATGCAGTTCGTGCAAACGGTTCGCAGCACCATGTAAAGTTTGTGTTGATGAACACAACGGGCAATCAAAACCGCAACATCGATGAGCCGATTTCGTTTGCGCAAAAATGTGTCATTGCTATTTTTCGCGTTTTACTGCCTCCCCATGTGGATAACGAAAACGCTGCGGACTACTTACGAAATCAAAATGAACCCATGATTCAATGGGTGGCCGTTCGACCAGATGGATTAGTTGATGAACAAAGTGCCCGCCAGTATAGCGTACATAAATCACCAACTCAAAGTGCGATTTTCGACGCTGGAAAAACCAGCCGTATCAATGTTGCTCATTTTATGGCCCAATTAATTCACAACGATGACACCTGGCAAAAGTGGCAAGGCAAAATGCCAGTGATTTACAATCAGGATTAGAAACGCCAAGTAAAGAGTGGTTTTGTGCTAAATACCACGCGGAGTTGCCAAATCTTAACGCACTTCCGTCGGTATAAATACCGACGGAATACAGGCGCAATACAGACAGTTTACAGCCATTGGCTTCATGAGATTTCCAAATTCTCCTACGCAACGTGCTCAGCTTTGAAATTTTCCCAATGGACGCCCTTGCGGCCTTGGATTAACATCAATCCAACCACAGGAGATGACACATGTCCGGCCACGCAACCCCGATCCCAATGACGGCCCACAAAAGCCCTCCCTTGCGCGGCACTGCTCATATTCCAGGCGATAAATCAGTCTCCCATCGCTCCCTCATTTTTGGCGCGCTATGCGTCGGCGAAACCAAAATTTCGGGACTGTTAGAAGGCCAAGATGTACTAGACACCGCCCGCGCCATGTCTGCATTCGGCGCAGACGTAACAGATCACGGCGCAGGCAACTGGTCCGTCCACGGCGTCGGAGTAGGCGGCTTCGCCGAACCCGAAGACATAATCAACTGCGGCAACGCAGGCACGGGCGTTCGCCTGATAATGGGGGCTATGTCCACGACGCCCATCACAGCAACATTCACTGGCGACGGCAGCCTACGTTCACGTCCAATGGGACGAATTACCAAACCTTTACAGGGCTTTGGCGCGATCTCATATGGTCGGTCTAATGGTCATCTGCCGCTAACTATGGTTGGTGCTGGCAATGCGTTGGGCGTCACATTCAGCTCGCCACATCCATCCGCACAGATCAAATCGGCAGTGTTGTTGGCAGGGCTAAATGCTATTGGTGAAACCACTCTTATTGAATCTACTTTGACCCGCGATCACACGGAACGGATGTTGCGTGGATTTGGCGCTGACATCGAAACAATCGAAACTAGCGCAGGGTTTGAAACAACTTTACTGGGTCAACCTGAATTGATTGCCCAAAACATATCCGTCCCACGTGATCCATCATCGGCGGCATTTCCCGTTTGTGCGGCGTTGATCGTCGAGGGATCTGAAATCGTCGTTCCAAACATAAGCCTAAACCCAACCCGCATCGGATTATTCACTACACTCATCGAAATGGGTGCAGACATAAAATACGAAAACCAACGTATCGAAGGCGGAGAACCCGTCGCCGACCTCCATATCCGCGCCAGCGCCCTTTCGGGCATCGAGGTTCCCCCAGATCGCGCGCCAACGATGATCGACGAATATCCAATCCTATCCGTCGTTGCCGCCTTCGCCACTGGCAAAACAATTATGCGCGGCATCAAAGAGTTGCGGGTGAAGGAATGTGATCGCATCGATGCAATGGCCCGTGGACTAGAAGCAATGGGTGTATCGATTGAAGAGGGTGACGACTACCTAATTGTGCAAGGTCAAAACGGCGATGTAATGGGTGGTGGAACAGCACAAACCCATCTCGATCACCGCATTGCAATGTCATTCTTGTGCATGGGCCTGGCGACGATCAAGCCAATCAACATTGACGATGGAGGTGCGATTGCGACGTCTTTTCCAACGTTCGAACAACTTATGTCCGATCTAAATGCACAGATTGAACGCAGTGATGTCTAGTTGAAATATGCAATTTTCAATTTGTGCATTGTTCCTATATAGATCCCGTTGAATAGGCTTCGTTTCAAAGGCAACTCTAATGGCACCAAAATTCACAGTCGCAATCGACGGCCCAGCCGCCGCAGGCAAGGGCACCATCTCCAAGGCTGTGGCCCACACATTTGGCTTTGCGCATTTGGACACAGGATTGTTGTACCGCGGCGTTGGAAAAAAGACATTGGCCATCACCGCCGATGAATTGACCACATCCGAAGCCGTCAAAATGGCTCAAAATTTAACACCCGCCGATTTGGCAGACCCAGACCTTCGCACAGCAGAAGTCGCCCAAGCCGCCAGCCGCATTGCAACCATCCCAGAAGTTCGCGAAGTTCTGCTAAGCTTTCAGCGCGACTTTGCAAGCCGTGAAGGTGGTGCTGTTTTGGACGGCCGTGATATTGGCACCGTGATCTGTCCAGATGCAGACGTGAAACTGTTCATAACCGCCAGCGCCAAAGTCCGCGCAGAACGCCGATATTTGGAGCTGTCCGCCAAGGACCAAAACATCACACGCGCAAATGTTTTAGAGGACGTGATCGCACGCGACAAACGTGATCGCGAACGGGCAACTGCTCCATTGATTGCGGCTGATGATGCAATCACAATCGATACATCAACCATGTCAATTGACGATGCGATCAAGGCTGCCTGCACTGCTGTGGATCAAGTGAGCAATAAAACTTAACCTATCACGACGCCTTGCGAACGGTTTTAGTTTGTACAAAAAGGCGTTTTTGCGTAGGTTCCGCGTCAGAGAGAAAAGGGGAAAGTTGTGAAGCAATTGCGTTTCGCCATATCGATTGTTTTGACGTTGTTCGCTTTCGCATCCCATGCGCAGGACGCGAAAACGGATTCCAATGCATTCTCGTTGTGTTCAAAACAAACGAACCAACTTTACCACCAAAACTTGGGTTTGGATCGGTTTCACAACACGGTCGACGCCCATAATCTGGGTCACGATGAACTGCGCGTTCGCTTAGATCGCCGCGAAGCCACCGTTCAAATGGTCGACCAGCGCATGAAAGAAAACCCTGCCGATAAACGTTTGTGGAAACAATATGATCTTGCCTTTTTGTCTTATGAGCAAGTGATGGGTGAAATGCGAAAATGGAATACCAAGGGCGAACGACTTGGTTGGAGCTATCAATCGGCAATCGATCGAGTTGTGGCACTGCAAAAAGAAATCGCCGAAAACTGCGGTGGTAAGTGGGAGCTAGCGATCATACACAAATTTTGTGACAATTCATCCGGACAGCACCGCGAGTTTTGCAAAGCTTTTGAACAATAAAGCAATACAATCGATTGGTTCTATAGTTGCTGCATACGAGAGACTGAATTATCGTAACTGATACAATTTCCATATGCCGCTGAGCAAAGGCCGCGTTGCCTCTTTACCATCACACGAAAATCGCATATACGCGCGCTTAATCGCGCAAAGCGGCGGTGGAGAATCCACCAATTGGTAAGGCAAGGCTGGAAATATCCGGCCTTTTGTGTGTTTGTAGCCGACCCATTGCACGCGTGATTGTAACTGAAACCCAAAGACCCGTGGATATAACCGCGCGGCCCGAAAAATATATCAAAGGATTATATATATGTGCGCTAAAGCGACAATGGAGGAATTCGAAGCCCTCTTGAATGAAAGCTTCGACATCGACACACCTGAAGAAGGTTCTGTTGTAAAAGGTAAAGTAATCGCGATCGAATCTGGCCAAGCCATTATCGACGTAGGTTACAAAATGGAAGGTCGCATTGACCTTAAAGAATTTGCAAATCCTGGCCAAGCCCCTGAAATCGAAGTTGGCGACACTGTAGAGGTATTCCTTGACCGTGTTGAAAACCAACGCGGTGAAGCGGTTATCTCACGCGAAAAAGCGCGTCGTGAAGAAGCTTGGGATCGTTTGGAAAAAGCACACGCTGACGAAGAGCGCGTTGAAGGCGCAATCTTTGGTCGCGTTAAAGGCGGCTTTACAGTTGACTTGGGCGGCGCTGTTGCGTTCTTGCCTGGTTCACAAGTTGACGTTCGCCCTGTGCGTGACGCTGGCCCATTGATGGGTATGGCGCAACCATTCATCGTTTTGAAAATGGACCGTCGTCGTGGCAACATCGTTGTTTCTCGTCGTGCAATCCTTGAAGAATCACGTGCTGAACAGCGTGCGGAAATCGTCGGCAAATTGGCCGAAGGTGATGCAGTTGACGGTGTAGTTAAAAACATCACTGACTATGGTGCATTCGTAGATTTGGGCGGTGTTGATGGCCTGTTGCACGTAACTGACATGGCGTGGTCACGTGTGAACCACCCATCAGAAGTTCTGACAATTGGTGAAACAATCAAAGTTCAAGTTATCAAGATCAACAAAGAAACGCACCGTATCTCTTTGGGTATGAAGCAATTGCAAGACGACCCTTGGGGCGATGTTGCAGGCCGCTTCCCATTGGAATCAGTACACACTGGTCGCGTTACCAACATCACTGATTACGGCGCATTTGTAGAGCTGGAACCAGGCGTTGAAGGTTTGGTACACGTTTCTGAAATGTCTTGGACTAAAAAGAACGTACACCCAGGCAAAATCGTTTCTACTTCGCAAGAAGTTGAAGTTATGGTTTTGGAAATTGAAACAGACAAACGTCGCGTTTCTTTGGGTCTGAAACAAACACAGGGTAACCCATGGGAAGGGTTCGCGAAGAACTTCCCTGAAGGTGCTGAAGTTGAAGGTGAAGTTAAGAACATCACCGAATTCGGTTTGTTCATCGGTCTTGAAGGCGAAATCGACGGTATGGTTCACTTGTCAGACTTGGCATGGGACAAATCTGGCGAAGAAGCTTTGGCAGACTACAAAAAAGGCGACATCGTTAAAGCTGTTGTTATTGATGTAGATGCTGACAAAGAACGCATTTCATTGTCTGTTAAAAACTTGGGCGAAGATCCATTCGCAGAAACAATTGCCGGCGTTAAGCGCGGTGCTGTTGTAACTGTTGAAGTGACTTCAATCGAAGATGGCGGCATTGAAGTTGAATACGATGGTATGAAAGCATTCATCCGTCGTTCAGACTTGTCACGTGATCGCGCAGAGCAACGCCCAGAGCGTTTCAGCGTTGGTAACAAAGTTGATGCACGCGTAACTTCTATTGATGCAAAATCACGCAAGCTGGGTCTGTCGATCAAAGCGCGCGAAATTGCAGAAGAAAAAGAAGCTGTGGAACAATACGGTTCATCCGATTCAGGTGCGTCTTTGGGCGACATCTTGGGTGCTGCGTTGAAAAACAACGACTAAATCTGAAGAAAATTAAGGAAACGGCGCGGGTATTCTCGCGCCGTTTCTGTTTGTAACAAACGATTCGTTACACAGGTCATTTTCAAATTTGCGCGAAATATTGGTCAGGCAAGCCTCTCCCATGCAATTCAGCGTGAAAAAATGAGACTAAATCCAATGTTATATTACATTTTTGAAATGCAACACTTTGCACAGGCCATAAAATCTGCAAGTATCACCCAGATGTGCATCGCGAATTGGGGAGACGCCTAAATGATCCGTTCTGAATTGGTTGAAAAAGTAGCCGCAGAGAATCCGCATTTATATCAACGCGATGTTGAACGCATCATTGCGACCATCTTTGATGAAATTATTGATTCAATGGCAGAAGGTGATCGCGTTGAATTACGTGGCTTTGGCTCATTTTCCGTAAAACGCCGTGAGGCACGCCGTGGACGTAATCCTCGTACTGGCGAAAACGTAGACGTCGAAGAGAAACATGTTCCTTTCTTTAAAACGGGGAAACTTCTCAGAGATCGCTTGAACGGCGGCTGATCAAAGCCTATCTGTACAGTAGATAATCTACGAGGCTTTTTATGCGCATTATTCGTCTGCTGTTTCTTTTCGCTGTATCCATCGTTTTGATCGTACTGGCGCTGGCAAATCGCCAGATAGTGTCATTGCAATTATTACCAACCGAATTGGCCGAGTTTGTTGGATTAACGGGCGCATTGCCAATGCCATTGTTTTTGGTCATTTTGTTGGGCGTTCTCATTGGGTTGCTGTTAGGCTTTGTTTGGGAATATCTGCGTGAATATAAACACCGCAAGGCGCTGGGTATGAAAACCAAAGAAGTCATATCGCTGGAGCGGGAAGTCAAAAAACTTAAGCAGGAAACAACCAGTGAAACTGATCAAATTCTGGCTCTGTTAGATTAACCTTTCCAATTCTGGCTGTTAAAGCCGCCAAAATACGCTATGCAGTCAGCAACAAATCTGACGAGTATCGATCATGCGTGTAAAAATCTGTGGCATAACAACCCCCCAAACACTGACTGCGGCTGTTGATGCTGGTGCGGCCTATGTTGGTTTCGTGTTCTTTGCGCGTTCGCCTCGTCATTTGGAAATTCCCACTGCGACGACCCTGGCGCAATCTGTCCCTGCCGGCGTTTGTAAAACAGCGCTGGTTGTGGATGCGGATGATGCGGCATTGGATTCGATCCTTGAGTCTGTTCCGATTGATATGATCCAGTTACACGGTGATGAATCCCCAGAACGCGTTGCGCAAATCAAAGACAAGTTCGGCCTGCCTGTGATGAAAGCAGTTGGCATTGCACACGAAGGTGATTTACCAGCGTTGAAAGACTATGCTCAGGCAGCGGATCAAATTTTGGTTGATGCAAAGCCATCAAAAGATGCCAATTTACCAGGTGGCAATGGTTTGTCGTTTGACTGGCGCTTAATCGCTGGGCGCCGCTGGGCGACACCTTGGATGCTGGCTGGAGGTTTGACACCTCTAAATGTGACCGAAGCTGTGCGCCTGACGGGGGCACGTCAAATAGACGTTTCCTCTGGTGTCGAGACATCAAGTGGGGTTAAAGATATACAACTGATTTCGGATTTTATCCGCGCTGCTAACGGAGACGCATAATGGCAAATGATATGTTTAATTCATTCATGAATGGCCCTGATGAAAAAGGTCGCTTTGGCGATTTTGGTGGGCGATTTGTATCCGAAACACTGATGCCATTGATTTTGGATCTAGAGGCAGAATACGAACGCGCAAAAACGGATGAAACGTTCTGGGCTGAAATGGATCACCTGTGGAAACACTATGTCGGTCGACCATCACCATTGTATTTCGCCGACCGTGTGACCGCCGAATTAGGCGGCGCAAAAATTTATTATAAGCGTGACGAGTTGAACCACACCGGTGCACATAAAATCAACAATGTGTTGGGCCAAATTTTGTTGGCACGTCGCATGGGTAAAACGCGGATTATTGCGGAAACTGGCGCGGGACAGCACGGCGTTGCGACGGCCACGGTGTGCGCAAAGTTTGGTTTGAAATGCATTGTTTACATGGGCGCACACGATGTTGAACGCCAAGCCCCAAACGTTTTCCGTATGAAATTACTTGGTGCCGAAGTTGTGCCTGTAACCAGTGGACGCGGTACATTGAAGGACGCGATGAATGACGCATTGCGTGATTGGGTGACCTACGTCGACGAAACATTTTATTGCATCGGTACTGCTGCGGGTCCGCATCCGTACCCTGCGATGGTGCGTGATTTTCAATCGATCATCGGTAAAGAAGTTAAAGAACAGATGATGGAACAAGAGGGTCGTTTACCCGATAGTCTTATCGCCTGTATCGGTGGCGGCTCAAACGCCATCGGCCTGTTCCACCCGTTCTTGGATGAACCATCTGTGCGCATTATCGGCGTTGAAGCGGGTGGTAAGGGCGTGAACGATAAGATGGAACATTGTGCGTCCCTAACGGGCGGACGACCAGGCGTTTTGCATGGTAACCGTACATATTTGTTGCAAGATGACGATGGCCAAATTCTGGAAGGCCATTCAATTTCAGCGGGTCTTGATTACCCTGGCATTGGGCCGGAACACAGCTGGTTACATAAAATTGGTCGTGCGGAATATGTATTCGTAACAGACACCGAAGCATTGGATGCATTCCAATTCTCATGTCGTACCGAAGGTATTATTCCAGCGTTGGAACCATCACATGCATTGGCGCATGTGCGCAAAATTGCAGGAGATCTGCCAAAAGATCATATCATGGTGATGAACATGTGTGGACGCGGCGACAAAGATATATTTACTGTGGCGCGCGCGTTGGGCTGGAACATGGATGGAGAGTAGGGCCCACCTACTTTTTCTGCATTCCTGCGATTGATTTCAAAATCATGCGCCGTGGCATCATTGGTATGATCCAATTGGTCACGAATGAAAGCATGGTTTCGTTCACGATGTGTAATTTACCACGCATCATTGCATCGTAACCAATTTTGGCGGTTTCAGCCGCGGTTTTTCCACGTTGTTTTACCAATCCCGTTCCTTCCAAATTTGCAGTAGCTGCGAATTCGGTCTTTACATATCCGGGGGCTAAAACTGTGCAAGTCACGCCATGCGGACGCATTTCGTGGTCAATTGCCTGACTAAACGAGTTTACGAATGCTTTGGTTGCGAAATATGTTGCCTGCAATGGGCCAGGCATCATACCGGCCGTTGATCCAACATTCAAAATACGCCCACTGCCTTTGGCGACCATGTCGTTTCCAACCAGATGACACAGTGTGACCAGCGCGCTGACGTTAAGATCAATCATTGCTAGATCGTCGTTCAAATCGCGCTCAAGAAAATTACCGTGCCCACCAAAACCCGCATTGTTGATCAGCACATCAACCTTAAGTCCTGATTTTTTGATTGTTTTATACAATGCCTGTGCGCCGTCTGGGTTGCCAACGTCTTGGGCGATAACTGTGGCTGAAATGCCGAATTCGGTTTCAAGTTCACTTTTCAATGCCTGGAGCGCATCTTTGCGACGGGCCACGATGATAACGTCACCACCAAGGTGCGCGTGATATTTCGCAAATTCGCGCCCAATGCCCGAAGACGCACCTGTTATCAAAGCTGTATTTGTCATGTTTTTCACCTAAAATGTGTTGCTATAACAACTTGGCACAAAAATCAGTCTTACACTATTCTTGAATGTCGAAAGGCCGTTACGTTTTCTGTCTACAGATGCCGCTTTTATCCTGACTTTATTCTTAGATTGAGCTATTTCTGAGGGAATAAATAAGGGCGAACAATGGCGATATTATTAGGCGTAGATACAGGCGGAACCTATACGGACGCTGTTTTGATCAAAGATGAAACATCAGTAATCGCCAGCGCCAAAGCGTTGACGACTCGCCATGACCTGGCTGTGGGCGTCGGAAATGCCGTTCAAGCAGTTTTAGAGCAAAGTGGCGTCGCACCGAGCGATATCGTTATGACGTCTTTATCAACCACCCTTGCGACAAATGCGCTGGTCGAGGGTAAGGGCGGTAAAGTGTGTTTAGTGTTTATTGGGTTTTCCGAAAAAGACATCGCACGTCAGGGTTTGGATGCTGCTCTTAAAGGTGATCCAGTGATTGTTTTGTCTGGTGGCCATGACCACACAGGCAGCGAAGCGGCTCAGTTGGATATTGATACATTGAATACCGTGCTAAAAGATTTGGACGCGGTATCTGGTTTTGCCGTTGCAGGCCAGTTTGCAACACGTAATGCAGCGCACGAAGTTGCAGTACGTGATATTATTCGCGCAAAAACGGGTGTCCCTGTTTCATGCTCTCATGAATTGTCGGCAAAGTTGGGCGGACCAAAACGGGCTATGACTGCTGTGTTAAATGCGCGTTTGATTGGGATGATTGACCATTTGATTGGCGCTACCGAGGATTACTTTACCCGCATCGGGATCAGCGCGCAGATGATGGTGGTGCGTGGTGATGGTGCTTTGATTAGTGCCGATCAAGCACGTGAAAAGCCGATTGAGACGATTTTATCGGGACCTGCGGCCAGCATCGTTGGCGCACGTTGGTTGACGGATGAAACTGATGCAATAATTTCTGACATTGGTGGGACGACCACCGATGTGGCAATTCTACGTGGCGGCCGACCAATGATTGACCCAGATGGTGCGATGGTTGGTGGTTTACGAACGATGGTCGAAGCGGTCGCCATGCGTACTTTTGGGTTAGGTGGTGACAGTCAGGTGCATTTGTCACGCGAAGGTTTGTCAGGCGATATAACATTGGGCCCACGTCGTGTGATGCCCATATCTTTGTTGGCTGTCGATCACAGTAAAATAGTGCACGATGCGCTGGACAGTGCATTGGGTGACGAACGTGGCCAAGAGTTCGCAGGGCAATTTTTGGTACCTATGGCCAAAATTGCAGTTGGGTTAAGCACGCGCGATCAGGTCGTATTTGACCGCATTGCACTCCAAGCGATCCCGATGGCTGATGCTGTGAAAACGCGCATTGATTTGGGCGCTATTGATCGATTGTTAGAACGTGGCTTGGTGATGCAGGCTGGAATTACACCATCCGACGCGAGCCACGTTTTGGGTCGTGTGGATGAATGGGATGGCGAAGCCGCGCAAAAAGCATTAACAATTTTCGGGCGTATGCGTACCGGTTCAGGGGAGATGTTATCGGCAGATCCATATGAACTGGCACAGTCAATTGTAGACCAACTGACCGAACAAACTTCCGAAGTATTACTGGAAACGGCATTCAGCGAAGAAGACATCGAGGGACGTGCACGCGATTTGGCACGCCATGTTTTGGTTAAAACCGGTCTGTCACACCATCGCGGTATTGTATCGCTAGATGCGGGTCTGAACTTGCCCGTGGTTGGCTTGGGGGCGTCAGCACACGCATATTATGGGGCCGTTGGCGAACGTTTGACGGCGCGTATGGTTTTACCTGAACATGGTGGTGTTGCGAATGCAATCGGTGCGGTTGTTGGACAAATTACCATGCGTGAACTTGGGCTGATCGAAGGCGCTGGAGACGGAGCATGGCGCGTATTTACCGACGATGGGCCTGTGAATTATAATGGTCAGGACGCAGCCTATCAGGCCTTGCGCGATGCCTTGGGGGCACGTGTAACGCAGGCCGCGCAAAATGCAGGTGCAGCAGATATACGACTTCGTTTTGAAGAAGACGTGCAAGAGGCCACAATCGAAGGCCGCAAAGTTTTCGTCAAAGGCAGTGTGTTGGCAATTGCATCGGGTCGCCCAGGTATTGCTGATCGATGAGCAGTATTAAAACCATAGGTTTGGATGCCGACGACACCTTGTGGCACAATGAGCGTTTCTTTAGCGAAGCGCAAAATATGTTGGCTGACGTGTTAAGCGAACATATAACAGACAGTGATTTAGCCGCTGTTTTATTGGAGATGCAGCGTAAAAATGTGCCCATTATGGGCTACGGAATAAAATCGTTCACCTTGTCGATGATGGATACTGCGCTGGCTGTCAGTAATGGAAAACTGGACGCCGCCGCGATGGTGCAAATTCTGGATATTGGTCGTGAAATGATGGCACATCCTGTGGAATTATTACCTGCGGTGGCCGATACTTTGGAAAAAATGAGCCATAATTATGAACTGGTTTTAATAACCAAAGGTGATTTGGTAGACCAAGAACGTAAAGTGCATATGTCAGATTTGGGCAACTGGTTCAGCCACGTAGAGATCGTCAGTGAAAAACATCCACAAACTTACCAGTCAATTTTTGGGCGATTTGGTGGCCTCGCGAACAGCGCGATGATTGGCAATTCAGTCAAATCCGATGTCTTGCCAGCAGTGCAAGCGGGCGCCTGGGGTATCCATGTGCCTTATTCGGTGACGTGGGAACTTGAGACTGTTGAAACCATCCCTGAACACCCTCGTTATTTCGAAGCAGACGACATTATTCATGCGGCAAATATTATCGCGAATATATAAGCGCTGACTGGCTTAGACGGATTAAACACATTGTTGTTCTTACCGAAGCAAATTACAAAGTGCACATGGATCACTTGGGGAAATCTAAATTCAAACGCGCATTGGAATATTTTCCGGTGTTGGCATTGCTTAGTATCGCACGACTGATACCTTTTCGTATTCGCGGCAAAGTTTTCGCAGCAATCGGTGGTTTTGCAGTTTCGAATTTATCCGGCGCACGTAAACGCGTGGTTAACGGCTTAAGTCGTGTTTTCCCAGAACTTGCACCCGAAGAGGTGAAACGTATTACGCGCGATGTCGGCCGCAATACAGCACAAACCTTGTCCGAAATTTTAATGAACAGTGACTACAAAAAGCGACGGCATTTATTTACGGCGACTGGTCCGGGATTGGCCGTGTTGGAACAGGCGCGTGATGCTGGCAAAGGCGCGATCATTGTATCTGCGCATTTTGGTCAATGGGAAGCCATTCGTCATCACCTAGCAATGAATGACATGGAAACCGGTGCTGTTTACCGCGAAAACAACAACCCATTGTACGAACGTCGCTTTCGGCATGCGATCGAACAAGGTGGGTCACCAATTGTTGCGCGCAGTCCAAAAGGTAATATGAAAATGGTACGCCATTTGCGCAGTGGTGGGTTTTTCGCCTTGTTGGTGGATCAAAAATACCTTGTGGGAAAACTTGTACCCTTCATGGGGGTCGATGCCATGACCACGACCGCGCCCGCAGAATTGGCATTGCGTTATGACCTGCCATTGGTGCCTGCATTCGCAACCCGCCAAGCAAACGGCATGGATATTGTGATTGAATACGAAGAGCCAATTAAACCAAGTGACGTTATGAAAATGACTACCGATATTAATGAACGCATTGGTGATCGGATCAAAAAAAATCCAGAACAATGGTATTGGCTACATAATCGTTGGCAGCTTAATCGACTGGAAGCGCCGTAACAATTTCCGCGGTTTTATCCAGAATTTGGCGAATGGTTTTCTCTGCATCTTGCGATCCAAACAGCACAGCATTCGCGGCCAAAATTTGTTTGCCACGTGTTTCTTGATTATTTAACTCAAACCAGCAATCTTTGATCGTCTGTGGTGTATCTGCTTGGCGCGATCCGCCATTGGCCAAAAGGGTTTCGTAGATATTTTGAAAATTGGAATAGTGTGGGCCATGAATCAAGGCAGACCCGTATGAAGCTGGTTCAAACGGAGTGTGACCACCAACTTTCGTGATCGATCCTGCAACATAAGTGACGGCGGAGGCAGAGTACCACATGTCCATTTCACCCAAGGTGTCGACCAAATAAATACTATCTGATTTTTGCGGTAATTCGCCTTTGGAACGCGTGGCATAGGACATGTTTGACTGTTCCATCAGGGCCATGATTTCGCGGGCCCGTTTCGGGTGTCTTGGCGCCAAGATCATTTTTAAATCAGGGAATTCTTGATGCGCAATTTTCAAAGCAGCTAACAGGACAGCATCCTCGTTTTTATGCGTTGATGCGGCGCAGATTGTTTTATCGCGTGGAAAGACCTGTTGTAGCACTGTTAAATCGGAGTGATCGACCACTGGGTTTTTTTTGAACATCTTTAGGTTCGGGATCAATTCTATTTTTGCTTGGCGCACACCCAAATCCAAGAAACGCTGGTGGGCAACGCTATCTTGGGCGAAAACATAATCAATACAATCAATAACCTTACGTGTCAGACGCGGGTTGCGTTTCCAAAACGCGAAACTCTTTTTTGATATTCGTGCGTTAATCCAAATAATTGGCATACCAGCATTGCGACACATCGTGTTGCGATTTGGATAAATTTCGTTTTCAATCGTGATCAATGCAATGGGATTCCATTTGTTCAAGAACCGCTTCACGACTGATCGAAAATCTAGCGGTGCAATTGCCAAATGGAACCTTGGCCCAATCAATGACTTGGCTTGTTCATGGGCATTTGTGTTCGAAACCGTGATTAGAAATTCCGCAGTTGGAAAGGTGTTTGAAATTTGTGGGAGCAAGGTTTCTAAGGTGTTTAATTCACCAATGCTTGCCACGTGAAACCATATTGGTCGCGTGGCAGGGCGCGTCGTTTTCCCAAGGGCAAAGCGTGTCAAAAAACTGCGCAAGCTATCTTTGCCTGTCGTCAAGCGGCTGATGGCAATCAATGGTGTAATCAGCCATCCGAGCAAGAGTGTTATGTTGTATTTCAGCATTTATAAATCTTTGTTTAGTGTGACTATACGTCATGCTGGAACCACATGGAAACGTTGAAAATATGATTTCTTTATAACCCCACTTATTGATAGTGTCGGGCTATAAGGCTGTTTTGGGGGGTGTTTTTCCTTGGTGCAGAAAATGGAATTAGTTCCAGACAAAAGGCATGATTTATGACGTCCCCACAAGTGTTTGTGACGAACTTTAATAAGAACTTTACGGGCGTGTCAGCGACCGCGGCAGGTGTTGTTGCCGCGCAGCAAAGTTTGGTGGATTTACGTTTGGTTGGGCGCGCGTTGCCCAATTGCCCAGAACCAATTTCCAAACAAGAGGCCGTACGCATGTCCCGATTGCGTCCTGATGGACTGCCATTTGCGATTTGGCATGTGCGGCGAAACACAGAAATGCGTGCCGCAATTTGGGCGCGGGATGTATTGCGTTGTCCGATCAAGATCGTTTTTACCTCGGCGGCAAAACGTCGACATTCGGCGTATCCACGGTGGTTGATTTCAAAGATGGATGCGATCATTGCGACGACGCCAGAGGCGGCTGAATATGTCGATAATGTTTGGTCGGTTGTCCCACACGGCGTGGCGACGGATCGGTTTGTGCCTGCACCAGATCGCTCGAAATCTTGGACCGATCTGGGATATGGTGGACGGTATGGTGTGGCGTGTGTTGGGCGCGTACGCCCCGAAAAAGGCACCGATGTTTTTGTCGATGCAATGCTAAAAATACTGCCGCAACATCCTGAAATGGTTGCACTTATCATTGGGCGGACGGCCTCTGAACACCAAGCGTTTGAACGCAAGTTACGTGAAAAAATTGCCGCTGCTAACCTGTCGGATCGGTTGATTTTCGCAGGCGAAATTTCGGCGGAAAAGATGCCTGAAATGATGGGTGCTATTTCTTTGTTGGTGGCTTTGCCGCGGTATGAGGGGTTTGGGATGACGCCGTTGGAGGGGATGTCGGCGGGGACGCCTTTTGTGGGGAGCCGTACGGGGTATTTTGAGGCGTTTAGCGATCATGGGCGCAATGGGACGATTGTTGAGATTGGTGATGTTGATGGCGCGGTTTTAGCCATAGAAACATGGGTTTCTAAGGGTAATTGCGCGGCGCAGGCTGTGCGAAAATTTACCCAAGATCAGTATTCTATTACGCGGGAAGCGGCGGGAATTCAGGCGGTTTATCAACGGCTTTGGGATGGAGAATCGCGCGTTTAGTCACCATCTGACATGCGTGTGATATCCGTGGGGCATGTGTCGGACACCCGTGGGGCGAGTTTTTAAAGAGTTAATGTGCCATGCGCCGCCGTTAGAAATACACAATCACAATATGTGATAAATATCCCATGACAACAAAAGCACAAACACAAAAACGCGCGTTGGGCAGTTTCATCGACTGTGCCAAAGACCTGCAAGATGATTTCGAAGTGTGGGCCGTTCGCGGGTATTTGCCGCCTGAATGGGACGACATGGATATGACCGCGCCCGTGGCCCCCAAAAAGGAAAAGGTCAGTCTGCGTTTGGACGCGGATGCATTGCGATATTTCCGCAGTTTGGGGCCGGGGTATACAACGCAGATTAATCGGGTTTTGCGTACCTTTGTTATGGGGCGTATTTCAAATGCGATTTATGCACGTGATCAAGGGCTGACGGTATCTGATATCGCGATGGGGTACCGCCAGAAAAGTATTGAGGAGTTAGAAATGGAAGATGAGGTGCAAGATAAAATCAAAAAATTCCGCGCGCGCCAGTCGGCATTTCGTGAACGTAACGCACCGTAATTTTGTTAGTGAAGGAGATCTGTGGTATGGTGTTGATATTCACAAAATGGAAGTAGGTTGTTATGGAACTTGAATTCTTGATTCATTTCTTGGGTTGGATGACATTGGTAAATGGTGTCATTTTAATTTTCTCGACATTGTTTTTGTGGCTGGCACGTGATTGGGCGATGAATCTTCACGCTGCAATGACGGGCGTCGATCGGATCGATCTGCCTGTGCTGTATTTCAGTTATCTTGGGAATTTTAAGATTGCTGTGATTGTGTTGAACTTGGTGCCGTATTTGGTTTTGCGTTTGCTGAATGATATGTCCCTTCTTTATCCTTTAATGCGAAGACACCTGAGTTCTCGTCGCCGCTTGTTTCGTCACACTGCTGGTTTAGGGTCGAGATGGTTGAGGCCGCGAAATCAATAAAGTCCTCACCAAAGGAGTTACATTGTTTCTCCCATTGCATTTCAAACCGCTTCCATGTGCCATCGGGTTTATTCAGTCTTTCAAATTGCATTAAGCCTATCCATCTCTAAAATATAAAAATAACTAGCACGGCAACTTTACCGCGTAAACTTCTTATATTTCACACGTGTTGGTTCCAATGCATCTGGGCCTAGACGGCGCTTTTTGTCTTCTTCGTATTCGGCAAAGTTGCCCTCAAACCATTCGACGTGGCTGTTGCCTTCGAATGCCAGCATGTGCGTACACAAACGGTCCAAGAAGAAACGGTCGTGAGAGATGACCACGGCACAGCCGGCGAAATCTGCGATGGCGTCTTCGAGTGCGCGTAGCGTTTCAACGTCTAGGTCGTTTGTTGGCTCATCGAGGAGGAGGACGTTGCCGCCTTCGCGTAGGAGTTTCGCCATGTGGACGCGGTTGCGTTCACCACCTGACAGCAGGTTCAGCGGTTTTTGTTGATCGCCGCCTTTGAAGTTGAACGCGCCACAGTATGCGCGGCTGTTCATTTCGGCGTCGCCCAATTCGATGATTTCTTGGCCGCCTGAGATTTCTTCCCATACGGTTTTCTTGCCGTCTAGGTCGGCACGTGATTGGTCGACGTAGGATAATTGTACGGTATCGCCGAATTCAACGGTGCCGCTGTCTGGTTGTTCTTGGCCTGTCATCATGCGGAACAGGGTTGATTTACCTGCGCCGTTGGGGCCGATAACGCCGACGATTGCACCCGGAGGGATGCTGAATGATAGGTCTTCGATCAGAAGGTTGTCACCGAAGCCTTTCGTGATGTTGTTCACTTCGATCACCTTGGCACCCAAGCGGGGGCCGTTCGGGATGACGATTTGAGCTGTGCCCACTTTGTCGCGTTCGGATTGATCCGCCATCTCGTTATAGGCTGAAATACGTGCTTTGGATTTTGCTTGGCGGGCTTTTGCGCCTTGGCGCATCCATTTTAGTTCGCGCTCGAGGGTTTTTTGACGTGTCTTATCCTCTTTGCCTTCTTGTAACAGGCGTTTTGCTTTTTGCTCTACCCAAGCAGAGTAGTTGCCCTCATATGGGATGCCACGGCCACGGTCGAGTTCAAGAATCCATGTGGTGATGTTGTCCAAGAAGTAACGGTCGTGGGTGACGATCAGGATTGTGCCTTTGTATTCTTGGAGGTGGTTTTGAAGCCATGCGATTGTTTCGGCGTCCAAGTGGTTTGTTGGCTCATCGAGCAGCAACATGTCTGGCTTTTGAAGCAGTAGTTTACAAAGTGCGACGCGGCGGGCTTCGCCGCCTGATAATGTGGATACGTCTGCGTCATCTGCGGGGCAGCGTAATGCTTCCATCGCGATGTCGATTGAGGCGTCTAGGTTCCACAAATCTTCGGCGTCGATTTGGTCTTGAAGTCGCGCCATTTCATCGGCGGTTTCCTCTGAATAGTTCATGGCGATTTCGTTGTATTTATCCAAAATTGCCTTTTGTTCAGCAACGGCCAGCATGATGTTGCCGCGCACGTCCAATGTCGGGTCCAGAACGGGTTCCTGTTCGAGGTAACCAACGGTCACGCCTTCGGCGTGCCATGCTTCGCCTGTGAAATCTGTGTCGAGGCCAGCCATGATTTTCATCAGGGTGGATTTACCCGTGCCGTTGACGCCAACAACGCCGATTTTCACGCCAGGGAGGAAAGAAAGACGGACGTTTTCGAAGCACTTTTTCCCGCCTGGGAAAGACTTGGACACGCCGTCCATGTGGTAAACATATTGATAAGCGGCCATTTGCACGACTCCGAAAAATTGATGATTTCGCAGCGTTTTATCTGAGCAGGCGGATGGGTGCAATCGGTGATATAAAAAAGCCCCAACGCCAAAGGGGGAGAGGGCGTTGGGGCGTCAGGCGTCGTGCGCCTGTTATTCGTCTGCGGGGATCAGAGGAATAATGGGTGTTGTCACCGCGTCTTGGCTGGCCGTTGGTTGATGGCCCCAAGTGATTGGGAAAGTCAGGTCAGGGAACAGGTTTTGTGCGAAAGATGCAGTTGGAACCATGAGGCTGGCGATTACGGTGGCTGTTAAAGCAAGTTTTTTCATTTCTATCATCCTTTAAAGCAGGGGGAGGATCCTGCGTAGGTGGGTCAGGTATTTGCCTGATAAGGAATATTTAGACTTGATTGATTGCGTTGAAAATATCATATTATCGAAATTGATACGTTGGAAAAATCGAGTAATGATATGTTGCCTAACTTAAAAGCCCTTGGGGTGTTTGCCAAAGTTGCTGAAACGGGATCATTTGCGGGGGCGGCGAAGGCGTTGAATATTTCAGCACCTGTGGTCAGTCAGCATATTTCACAGCTTGAAGAAACGTTGGATACCGCGTTGGTTTATCGTTCAACACGGTCGTTGACGCTGACGGAAGCGGGGCAAAAATTGGCGCGTCATGCCAATGATATGCTGGATGCGGCGGAGACTGGGCTGGAGACAGTGCAAAGTGATGTGCGTGAATATAGTGGGACGTTGTCGATCACTGCACCCAGTTTCTTGGCATCCCCTGGATTCTCAAAGGAGTTGTTGGCATTCAGTGAGAAGTATCCAAACGTGAACCTGCGATTGTCTTATTCCACGGAAATCGTGAATTTGATCGACAGTGGATTTGATATGGCCATTCGCATTGGCAATCTGACGGACAGCAATCTGCGCGCACGTAAGTTGATGGATGGGTATGCTGAAATTTTCGCGAGTCCGTCATTGATCGAAAAATATGGAATGCCAAAGACACCACAAGATTTGATTGATGGGGCGTACCCATGGCTTATTCCGCCAATGTGGGAAGAGCTGTGTTTGCACCGTGTCGATAATCTGGATGAATTTCAAAAGATCCCACTTAAGGGGCGGTTTTGTTTAGATAATGGCGAAGCGGAAAAGCAGATGGCTATGTTGGGGGCTGGTATAGGATTACTGCCAAAAATGTATGTGGAGAAAGAGTTAGAAGAGGGCAGTTTGGTGCAGTTGTTGCCTGATTGGATCAGTGATCCGGTTGGTGTTTATGCGGTTTGGCCCCAAAATGCAGGAAGTCGTAGCTTGACGCGTTTGTTTATCGAACATTTCTTGGAATATAAGATGTTGAAACATGGCCCAAGTGTGCTTAACCACATTGCAAAAGCTGGATAAGTGAATGTTAAAGCCGAAAAAACCAAGCCCGTGTATCTTGATCGTAAAAGAAGCGTTTTATTTAACGCCGCATATGATCCGTGTGGTGTTTACGTCACCTGAATTGGCAAGTCGCCCTGAGGGATGTGAGGGTGCGAATTGTAAGATATTTTTACCTGCCGTGGGGCAATCCGCAGATGCGCTATTGGCGCAGATTGCGGATGGGCCAAGACCGACTGTGCGGACGTATACCGTGCGTCATTTCCGCAAGGATGTGCTGGAACTGGATATTGATTTCGTGGCACATGGCGACGAAGGGCCAGCCAGTGCATTTGCGATGGCGGCAAAGCCAGGTGATTTCATTGGGTTTCGCGGCCCAAGTGATGTGAAGATCAAAGATTTTTACGCGGATTGGTATTTGGTTGCGGCGGATATGTCTGCGTTGCCAGTTGCCAGCGCCGCATTAGAGGCGATGCCACGTGATGCAAGGGGTTTGGCGATTTTTGAGGTACAGACCGAGGCGGATGTACAAGACATTGATATGCCTGCCGGTGTAGAAGTCCGTTGGATTATTCAAGAAGACCCCCATGTGGCATCTGTGGCCCAAGAGGCCGCCATTCGCGCCACGCAGTTGCCAAAGGGAGTTGTGCAAACATGTATTGCCGGTGAGAGCGGCGTGATAAAAGCGTTACGTGGTTTTTTGAGCAACGAGACGGAAATTCCAAAGCAGGATATTTATATCAGCGGATATTGGAAAATTGGCCTGATCGAGGATGAGCATCAGATTCAGAAGAAGTTGGACGCGTAATGCGGGGTATGCCCATGGCCACGCAGGGATTGCGTGTTGGGTTGCTGGGGGGATCGTTTGATCCGCCTCATGGTGGGCATTTGCACATTTCAAAATGGGCGATGAAGGAATTTGGGTTGGATCGCGTTTGGTGGTTGGTGAGCCCTGGAAATCCACTTAAGACGCAAGGGCCTGCGGATTTAGATCGTCGTTTAGATGCGTGTAATGCGTTGAATGATCATCCTCGTATCGTTGTCACAGATTTGGAACGCCGATTTGGAACACGATATACAGCGCAGACGTTGACCGCATTACAGGCTCGATACAGTGGCGTTCGGTTTGTTTGGTTAATGGGTGCAGATAATCTGGCGGATTTTCATCGTTGGGATCGTTGGCAGGATATTATGCATATGATGCCGATTGGCGTAATGGCGCGCCCTGATCAACAATTGGCGGCAGGGTGTTCACCTGCGGCGCGGATGTTTCGGCGCAAGCGGTTATCGTCGCGCCGGTCAAATGCGTTACCGTTTAAGCAAGCGCCTTGTTGGAGTTTGTTAACGGGGCCGATGGTGAATATGTCGTCGACGCAAATTCGCGCGCGCGGTGATTGGGAACGTTAGGGTGTTGACGCAGATGCGCTGAATGCCCACGTTGGGGATATGTATTTATCACGACGACACATTCTAACTTTGTTATTAGCAAGTGCAGCGCCCGCCGTTTGGGCCGAGGCGCGTCCACCAAAAAGAGTGAAAGCGCCACCGCCTGCTGATCTAAAAGATATTCTGGCGGGGTTTGCGCCAAGTGGAACACACAGCATTGTTGTGGCGGACGCTGTGACTGGGCGCGTCATTGAGGCATCTAACGGCGACAAATCGATACCACCTGCAAGTGTGGCCAAGGCATTAACGACGATTTATGCTTTGCATAACCTTGGGGCGAATTGGCGATTTAAGACGCGTTTGGTTGCCAGTGGATCGCGGATAAATAACGGAATTTTGCAAGGTGATTTGACGCTGGAAGGTGGCGGTGATCCTGCATTGGATACCGATGGTTTGGCGGGTTTGTTAAAGCAACTGCGGGCGCGAGGAATTACCGGAATTACAGGGCGCTTTGGCGTTTATGCGGGGGCATTACCCTATCAACGTGTGCTGGATCGCGATCAGTTAGAGCATGTGGGATATAACCCGACGATTTCTGGCATTAATCTGAACTTTAATCGCGTGTTTATGGAATGGAAGCGGTCGGGATCGGGGCATGCGTTTTCATTTAGCGCCAAGACCAAAGCGTATCGTCCTGAGGTTGGAAATGTGTCGATCCGCGCGGTTAACCGCAAAGAGCCAATTTATAAATATACGAACAGCGGTGGGCGGGATAATTGGACGGTGTCAGCACCGGCCCTGGGCAACAAGGGTAACCGTTGGTTACCTGTGCGTAGCCCTGCAGATTATGCGGGTGAAGTGTTTGTGCGGTTGGCGGCGGATTTTGGAATTAATTTGTCTTCGCATGTGTTGGTGAATAAAGCGCCCAAGGGGGCTGTGTTGGCCCGTGATGAAAGCGCACCGTTAAGTAGCGTTTGCAAGTCGATGTTGAAATATTCGACGAATTTAACGGCTGAAGCCGTTGGGTTGTCCACATCGATTAAGCGCGGTGTAAAGCCGACGAAAGTGTCCGGTAGTGCGCAGGCGATGAATGTGTGGTTGCAGGGGCGGTTTGGCGTTCGCAATACCAAGCTGGTTGATCATTCTGGGTTGAGCGAAGACAGCAGAATTACTGCGCGCGATATGGTGCGTGTACTTAGCGCAGTGGGATGGAATGGGCCGCTGCGATCGTTGATGAAACCGATTGCGTTACGCAATTCGGATTGGAAAAAAACGCCGATTGGTGGCGTCGAAATTCAAGCGAAAACGGGGACGTTAAATTTCACATCTGCCTTGGCTGGTTATTTAGACACGGCCAATGGTCAGCGTTTGGTGTTTGCAATTTTTACCGTGGATCAACGTGCCCGTGCCGCGATACCAAAATCAAAGCGCGACCGCGCACCCGGTGCAAAAAAGTGGGCGCGCAAGTCACGTATTATGCAGCATCAATTATTGGCGCGTTGGGGGCGGGTGTTTTAACTAAGTGTGAGGTGACGCGCACGCGCACCACGTTCGATGGCAGCCGTGTTTAAACGCGAGATATTTAATTCGTAGCGAGTTTCTTGCAAGAAGCGCAATTCTTCTTCGCGCAAGCGGCCGTCGGCGGCGGAAACATCGCAACATAAGGCGTAGGCTGTTTCGTATAATGTTTCTGGAAGGGCTGTTTTCACGAGACCAAACAATGCTTCGAGCCCGTCCTCTTCTGTTAGTATATCAAACACGGCGTTGGAAACATTGCTGAGTTTAGCAACATCGTAATCCGCAAAAATGGGTAAATGGTTCACAATACGTTCAATCGAAAGCAACTCGATTGTTTTAATATCTTGATCAGCCACGGAAACCGCCACCATCATTGCAACAAGTGCATCTTGTGGTGACCACGGGTTTGTTTGAGCTTGTGACATTGTGAAATCCCTATTTAGTTGGGCACAGATTATTGACCATACGTCTTTGGGGCAATAGGGAGTGAAGGAATAACCATTTTTTATTGGAAAAATCATGTCTGAACTGCGCGAAGAAGCCCTTAAATCCAAAGCTTGGCCTTTTGACGAGGCGCGCAAGCTGTTGAAGCGATTAAAAGGCAAGTTGCCCGAAAAGGGATATGTGCTGTTTGAAACTGGCTATGGCCCGTCTGGTTTGCCACATTTGGGAACCTTTGGCGAAGTTGCGCGTACGGCAATGATCCAACATGCGTTCGAAGTTATCACGGATATGCCAACCAAACTGGTTTCATTCTCTGACGATTTGGATGGTATGCGTAAGGTGCCCAGCAATGTGCCCAACCAAGACATGATGCAAGAGCATTTGCAAAAACCACTGTCAGATGTGCCCGATCCATTTGGGACACACGACAGTTTTGGTGCGCATAACAATGCCATGTTGCGCCGTTTTTTAGATACGTTTGGATTCGAGTACGATTTTTATTCATCGACTGAATATTACCGGTCAGGTGCGTTTGACGAGGTGTTGTTACGCGCGGTTGAAAAATACGACGAGATCATGGAAGTGATGTTAGCGTCGTTGCGCGAAGAGCGTCAGAAAAGTTATTCAATCTTCCTGCCGATTTCGCCAAAAACGGGACGCGTTTTATATGTGCCGATGAAGTCTGTGAACAAGGCTGACGGAACGATTACGTTTGACGACGAGGAAGGCGAAGAAATGACGCTGCCTGTAACAGGTGGCAATGTGAAGCTACAGTGGAAGCCAGACTTTGGCGCGCGTTGGTCTGCCTTGAATGTCGATTTCGAAATGTATGGCAAAGACCATTCAACCAACACACATATCTATGATAAGATTTGCCGAATTTTGGGCGCGCCTGCGCCGTCACACTTTTTCTATGAACTGTTTTTGGACGAAAACGGCGAGAAGATTTCGAAATCAAAAGGCAACGGTGTCTCTATTGACCAATGGCTGACCTATGCCAGTGCGAATAGCCTGTCTTACTTTATGTATCTTAAGCCCGGAACGGCAAAGCGGATGCATTTTGATGTGATCCCAAAGGCGGTTGATGAGTATCATCAACAATTGCGGGCATATCATACACAGGACGCAAAAGCGCAGTTGAACAATCCTGTTTATCACATTCATAAGGGCGATGTTCCCCAATCAGATATGGTTGTACCGTTTGCAATGTTGTTGAATTTGGCGTCTGTTTCAAGTGCCGAAACCAAAGATGCAATGTGGGGCTTTATCAACAAGTATGCCCCAGATGCGTCGGCCGAAACAAATCCAGTTATGGATGATGCTGCTGGGTTTGCTGTGCGTTATTATCATGATTTTGTAAAACCAACCAAAGTGTTCCGCGCCCCAAGCGATCAAGAGCGTGGCGCGCTGGAAGATTTACGCGCAGGTTTGAGTAATGTTGATGTTGCCAAGGCGATGATTGACAAAAAGAATGCCGACATGGGTAAAGAGGCAGCTGATTTGTCTGGTTACGCATTGTCCGATGGTGACGATTTACAAGCGCTGGTCTTTGCTGTTGGCAAAAACCACGGTTTCGAAAACCTACGTGATTGGTTCCAAGCAATTTACGAAGTGTTATTGGGATCATCACAAGGACCGCGTTTTGGTGGGTTTGTTGCGTTGTATGGCGTTGATGAAACGATTGCGTTGATTGATGCTGGTTTAAATGGCGAATTGCTTGCTTAAGGCAACGTTGTTTTAATTTTTCCGATGTAGTGCTGTTCAGGTACAACAAAGGAGAAATATTGTGCGCTTTTGGCTGTTTCTTTTCTTGTTTGTTCCACAGATTGCATTCGCTGGGCAGTGTACGCCCGCGACTGATCCAGAATTCGTGTGTTCTTCGCGGGAGTTTGATGCCTGTGAAATGGATGTGGGTGGCATAACGCGACAGTATTGTCAGCATATTCCCAACCAAGGTGGGGCGTTACCTGCGGTCCTGTCGTTTCATGGGGCGGGAGGTAAGGCGAATGCGTTGGTCAACTTGTGGCGCGTGCAGACAGAGCAATCCATGATATTGGTGGTGCCAACAGCATTGGAAACCCGCGAAAGTGGGGATTGTTCGTTACGTTGGCGACAAATTGGAACCCCCGCAGATAATTGGCAAGAACTGAATAAAAGCGATCCGTGCGGTGGAGGCACGTGGCGTAGTGATTTGGATTTCACAGCGGCGTTAACGGACAAGTTAAAACGCGATTTCGAAATTAGCGATTTTTATGCGATGGGATTTTCAAATGGTGGTGGATTTATTTATCAACTGTATATGACAGATGAGTTGGCGCGGCGGTTTTCCGGTTTTGCAGTTGCGGGCGCAGGTATGAGTAAGAAAAAATTGGATGCCTCAGCTGCGCAAACCGGTATTGCGGGATACACGCCAAACGTAGATACGCTTGTGCCATTTTTATTTCAAATGGGCACAGAGGATAAAAAGAATATTGCGATCGAAGAGGTTATTGAGGCGGTGGATAACAATCCAGCATGCCAACCGATCCAGTCAGCGAAGGATGTGATGGATTGTTTTGGTTTTACGCATTTAAGTCAATCTGTTGGTGTCTTTGATATGCCAACGAGACGCACCATTACACGTGACTGGCTTGTATCATTTAACAACGCAGACACACATCGACATGAGAGTTTGTACCCCAATTTGGGACAAGGATCGGAACCCGCGGATCATACGATGACGGTTCGTGAAGACTATTTAGAAAAATCCAATGAACCAAGTGCGGCGGTTACCGTTTTGACGACCGTGGATGGAGGGCATGATTGGCCCGGTTGGGGCGGAAATCGCGCGCCGTGCCCTTCGCAGAACTGTGATGTGGATTTGATGCATGAAATCATACAATTTTGGCGCGCGAATGGTGGAATGAATTTGCCAATACCTTAAAATAATTCGGGTATTGCGGCGAGTAGGGCACAGATTACCAAGACGTAAATTACGTTCCAGTGCCGTTTTAACAATAGAAATCCAGACAAGGCTGTGAGAGCGACGACCAATAGGTTTAGGGACCCAAGTTCTGGTTTTAGCAATGTTACTGGGCCCATATTGATGTTGGTTACTGTTGTGAAAAATACATGAACGGCGAACCAAATGGAGAGGTTTAGAATGACCCCCACAACGGCGGCTGTCACACAGGTAAGTGCACCGCGCAAACGTGGCTGTGCACCGATCCATTCGATGTAAGGTGCGCCTGCGAATATCCATAAAAAGCAGGGCGCAAATGTGACCCATAAGGTCAAAGATGCGGCTGTGATTGCCATTGTTATTCCAGCTTGTTTAAACCCCGCCATGAAGCCAACAAATTCGGTGACCAATATAAGCGGCCCCGGTGTGGTTTCGGCCAATCCAAGGCCATCCATCATTTGTCCAGCCGTTAGCCATTCTTTGGTGCTTACGACGTCTTGGGCCATGTAAGCCAATACTGCGTATGCGCCGCCAAAGGTGACAACTGCGAGTTTTGAGAAGAAGTATGCAATTTGCGATAAAAACTCTAAGCCGAATATCCAATCGACAATAAGAATAGGTGCCCACCAGATTACCAGCCAGATTGCAATCGTGCGCAGTGTTTGGGTGAAAGGCTGAGGTGCTTTAGTTGGGGTGCGTTCCGCTGTTGTTGGTTGACCCAAAAAGCCCACAGCTGCGGCGCCGAGTATGATCAAAGGATAGGGAAGGTTGAGAAAAAATATACCGATGAATGCGGCGGCTGCGATGATGTAATGCGAAGTCGTTTTCAATGCTTTCTTTGAGACGCGTAGCAATGCTTCGATTACGATAACTACAACGGTTGCTTTTACGCCAAGAAACAGAGCGTTGATGAGTGGAACATCGCCAAAGTAGGCATAGATTGTTGCCAAAAGAGCGACGAAGAATGCACCCGGAAGTACGAAAAGTAGACCTGCAATTAACCCACCCAATGTGCCATTGATCCGCCAACCAGCATATGTTGCAAGTTGCATGGCTTCGGGGCCGGGGAGTAACATGCAAAAATTAAGTGCGTTCAAAAATTGATTTTCTGAAAGCCATTTTTTGTCGTTTACG
>JGI20152J14361_10000153_pt1 | contig 54120 bp, 45 predicted proteins | sample COG_02_FD_14361 | JGI IMG/M metagenome (IMG submission 14361)
GGTGATGCTGCCATTCTCAAACAGGGTGAACTTGACCTCGCCGCCGTCGTTGGCCGAACCAAACCAGAGTCCAGGTAGCAGTTCTTGAACCACCACCAAGGGCAGTTTCTTTTTGCCTTGGATGGAAACCTCGTCTGCGTCCGACGCTATAGGCGGTCGATCACCATAGTGTATGACGCCACTTTTATCCGTCCAGGTATAGATTTTCCCGGCAGCAAAAACCGCCATTGGCAGGGCTGTTAACAGTAGCCAAAGGGCCAATCGCCNCCAGCTGGGATTATTCTTGTTCATCTGTAACACTCCATAGCGTCATAAAATGGGACAAATCACTGCTTTAAGTCTAGTCTGGTTTTCGCCCGAATGGGCAACCTAAGCCGTTACCTGGTTCACGTTATGGAAAATCGGATTACCGCCTGGCGCTAAAGCTGTCGAGCATCTCAGGATGATAAGGCGTGAGTTGATGCCGAGGGTGGATAAAAACATCACCGCGTTCAAGACACTCGCTTCATTGCACCCTATACTAGCGGCCATATGATCCGTAAAAACTCTCCCAAAGCTCGAAAAGCCAAACCTAAGGGCACCATTCGGCCGAAAAAAGCGCCGGGCAAATGGCCTATGGTCGTTAAGTTGTTTGTTCAGTTGAGTCTTGTGGCGGCCTGTCTCCTGTTTTTTTGGCTGATCTATTTGAACGCGATCGTGCGCGAAGGCTTTGAAGGTCGGCGCTTTAAAATACCGGCACGGGTCTATAGCGAAGCGCAAGAGCTCTATGTCGGAGCGTCGATCAGCCAAGACAGTCTTGTCGCATTACTGCAAAAACTGGGCTATCGAGCCGCAGATGAGGCTTTCCAGGCGGGTCGCTACAGTGTCAGAGGGGCCCGTGTATCGGTCTTTACGCGCGGTTTTAACTTCTGGGATGGCGTCGAACCGGCCGGTAAGATTGCTCTGCAATTCAATGCCAATGGTATAACCGGGCTTGCTGCCGAGAATGGCCAAACGCTGCCTTTGGTGCGTCTCGACCCTCTCTATATCGGCCAAATCTACCCCGGGATCACCGAAGACCGAGTACCCTATTCGCTCGATACTATCCCGGAGCGATTGGTCTTGGGCCTAGTCTTGGTTGAAGACGAGCGGTATTTTCAACACTGGGGTATTTCCTTTCGCGGCATCGCGCGGGCGCTATTTGCCAATATCTCCTCAGGGCAGGCCTCTCAAGGTGGGAGTACCTTAACCAATCAGTTGGTCAAAAATATGTATTTGACCTCCGACAAGACGCTGACTCGAAAGATAAAAGAAGCGTTGATGTCGGTTATTATGGAAATGCATTACAGCAAGAATGACATTCTCGAGACCTATATGAATGAGGTCTACATCGGCCAGCAGGGCGCTCGAGCTATTAATGGTTTTGGCCTGGGTGCCGAATTTTATTTTGGCACCACGCTCGAAGGCCTACAGATTCACCAGCAGGCGATGCTCATTGGCCTGATCAAAGGGCCCTCCTATTATAATCCGCGCCGTCACCCCAAGCGGGCCAAGTCACGGCGCGACACGGTACTTTCAGTTTGGCTCAGGCAGGGCTTGATTACCCAGGCCGAATATCGGCAAGCCTCCAGTGCCGCGTTGGATATAGCGAGTAAGCCCCGGCAGTCTAATTATCCGGCCTTTATGGATGCCTTGCGCCGGCAACTGGCTAACGATTACCGCAAAGAAGATTTACTCGGCGAAGGCTTGACCATCTTTACCACCTTAGATCCCTTGGCGCAGACCATCCTCGAGCAACAGGTTGCCGAAACCTTGCCGAAAACCGAACAACGTTTCAAGTTGGCAGCCAATATATTAGAAGCGGCGGCCGTGCTAACCCGGCCCTCGACCGGTGATATCTTGGCCATACTCGGGGGTCGTGAACCGCGTGCTGGTGGCTTTAACCGGGCATTGGATGCCAAACGGCCGATCGGCTCGCTGATGAAACCGGCGGTCTATTTGGCCGCATTAGAACAGGGTTACAGCCTGGCCGAGCCGCTGAATGATGCCGACGTTACCATCGCCGCGGGCGATGGTACTTTTTGGCAGCCGAAAAACTACGACCGGATTGCCCACGGCCAGCCGATGTTGGTTGACGCCTTGGCCAAATCCTATAATCAGGCAACTGCTCGCTTGGGCATGCAAATTGGTCTGGTTGGCGTGTTTGATGTGATTGCCCGGCTCGGCGTATCCGATTCCATTCCGCTGGTACCCGCGGTAATGCTTGGCGCGCACGGTATGTCGCCCATGGAAGTGGCGCAAATGTACCAAACCATCAGCGGCAACGGCTTCTATTCGCCCTTAAATACCATTCGGGCGGTGTCCCATCCGCAGTTAGGGGTTATCCAACGCTATGATCTGAAAGTCAGTCAGCGGTTCAGTCCCGAAGCCATTTACCTATTACAGGCGGCGATGCATGAGGCCACCGTCATGGGGACCTCCGCCAGTATTCAATGGTTGTTGCCGAGTCACTGGTGGGCCGCCGGTAAAACGGGCACCACCGATGATAACCGGGATGCCTGGTTTAGTGGCTTTACCGGCGACCGCCAGCTGGTTGTTTGGGTCGGTCGAGACAACAATAAGACCACCCCGCTGACCGGATCAACCGGAGCCCTACCGATCTGGATTAAGGTTATGGCCGAGTTGCGACCGGAACAAGAGCGGCGCGGTGTGCCGCTCGGCATCACCCAGCTCGATGTCAACGAGGCGGGTATTGTGGTGCCCAGCGGCTGTGACAATGCCAGGTCCTTACCCTTTATCTTAGGGACCGAGCCGGTCGCCAGTATGAGCTGCAACGAACAGGATAATAGAGCGGTGCCCCGAAAATCCACCTGGTGGCAAAAACTGTTTAATTAAGGCCGCCCCGGCCGGAGACGATGCGAAGGCGCGTATCCAAGGGCACTGCAGCCATCAGATAGAACCGCCCAGCGCTTTGTTTAGGGCAAAAAAAAGCCCTGCCAAGGCAGGGCGTTAGCTCGCGTAGACTCCGATTAGATCGAATAGTAAAGATCGAACTCGACCGGGTGAGTCGTCATATCCAGACGCACGACGTCTTCCATCTTCAGTTTAATATAAGCATCGATGGTGTCGTCATCAAATACGCCACCAGCTTTCAGATAGTCACGGTCGGTATCCAATGCCTTCAACGCCTGTTCCAGGCTGTTGCAGACGGTCGGGTAGGCGGCAGCTTCTTCCGGTGGCAGGTCATAGAGGTCCTTATCGGCAGGATCGCCCGGATGCATCTTATTGAGTACACCGTCTAGGCCGGCCATCAGAAAGGCGGTGAACATCAGGTATGGGTTCGCCGTTGGGTCGCCAAAGCGGACCTCGATGCGCTTGCCCTTGGGGCTGGTGACATACGGAATGCGAATCGACGCGGAACGGTTACGCGCCGAATAGGCGAGCATGACCGGTGCTTCGAAACCGGGTACCAGGCGCTTGTATGAGTTCGTCGAGGCGTTGGCGAAGGCATTGAGCGAACGGGCATGCTTGATGATGCCGCCGATGTAAAACAGTGCCGTCTCAGACAGGCCGGCATAGTCATCGCCGGCAAACTGATTGACGCCGTCTTTTGAATAGGACATATGGACATGCATGCCCGAACCATTGTCACCGACCAGTGGCTTGGGCATAAAGGTTGCCGTCTTGCCATAGGCATGGGCCACGTTATGGACGCAATACTTAAGAATTTGGACCTCATCGGCTTTTTTGGTCAGGGTGTTGGCACCAACGCCAATCTCACACTGACCGGCGGTGCCTACTTCGTGATGGTGCACCTCGATGACCAAGCCCATAGACTCCATGGCATCGCACATCTGCGCGCGAATTTCATGCAGGCTATCGACCGGTGGTACTGGGAAATAACCGCCCTTGATACCGGGCCGATGACCCATATTACCGTCTTTGAAGACCCGCTCAGAAGACCAGGCGGCTTCATCGGAATCGATTTTGTAAAACGAACCGGAAATATTAGAACCCCATTTGACGTCATCGAAGACGAAAAACTCAGGCTCTGGGCCGAACAAGGCGGTGTCGCCGAGACCGGTGGAGGCTAAATAGGCTTCACCGCGCAAGGCGATTGAACGTGGGTCCCGGTTATAGCCTTCGCCGGTGGAAGGTTCAACGATGTTGCAGCGAACAATGATGGTCGCGTCTTCGGTAAAGGGATCGAGCACCGAGGCAGAATCATCGGGCATCAAGATCATGTCGGATTCGTTGATGCCTTTCCAGCCGCCAATTGACGAGCCGTCGAACATCTTGCCCTCTTGAAAAAAGTCATCATTCACTTCTGAGGAAGGTATAGATACGTGTTGTTCCTTGCCTTTGGTGTCCGTAAAACGCAGGTCTATCCAGCGGGCTTCAGATTCTTTGATTAGCGAAAGCGTAAGCGACATTGGTCGTCTCCATCGTTTAAAAGGCGCTCAATGAGTTGAGCGATGTAAAAAGTGGTCTCACAAGAAAAGATCGCGCTTATTTTAATTGTAAGTATTAGCAGTACAGCTAACCAGGCAAAAGTTATGCCGGTGATCGAATATCACCTCGGCGGCTTTGCCTGGTGCTCGTTTAGAAGGAATAGACCAAACGCGGCACTATAAGAGTGCGGCTGCATTGGCCAGGATCCGAAAGCGCGCCTTTTTGGTGCATTTTCCACTGCGACTCTAAACACCTAGATGATATACCGTCCGGCCGGGCCATGACAGAGAAGTGTGCAACGAAGTTGAGGCCCGGGTTTTTCCGCCAACCCCTCTAACAACACCAATTGCCCACATCGAATTCGCGTCCCCAAGGGTCGCTAAAGTTCAATGTACGGCACTATTGAAAAATATCACGGGAGTGGCAAGCCGTTCAACAGGCGGATTGAAACCATTCAGATCAATGGCGCTGGAGGCGGGTAGGGCGATGCTCTGGGCTAAGGCCGGAGAACCCTCGGTATTATAATGCAGTTACCGAGGCCAGTAACTGCACGGCGAACGCACTAGTTGGTCGTAGCGGTCTCGTTAGTGGCCTGCTTCTGCTGATAGAGGGCATCAAAGTTGACCGGTGCCAACATCAGGGCAGGGAAGCTACCTTTGACAACGGCAGCGTCGACTGCTTCTCGAGCATAGGGGAAGAGAATGTTGGGGCAGTAGGCACCTAACATCTGATCACGGGTCTCATCGGGAAAACCGCCGATTGAAAAAATACCGGCCTGTTGCACTTCACATAAAAAGGCTGTTTCTTCTTCGATTTTTGCCGACACCGTCAGAGTAAGGACCACCTCATAGACATCGGTGTCGAGTTGACGAGTTTGGGTATTCAGATCCAGTTTGATCTGTGGCTTCCACTCCTTGCGAAAGATACCCGGTGCATTGGGGCTTTCAAAAGATACGTCTTTCAAATACAAACGTTGGACACCGAATTGGGGTTGCTGTTGTTCAGTCATGTTGACTCCGTAAATGTTATAGGATGCTTCAGTTCATTAGCCTGGGGAGAACATTTAGAGGGCTTGCGCAGGGACAACCCTACTAGCGGTCTAAACCCAGTAGGCTATCCAGTTGTGCCGAGCGGTCGAGGCTATAGAGTTCGTCGCAACCGCCAATATGGTCTTCGTTGATCCAGATTTGTGGCACGCTGGTGCGACCACTCTCTTGCATCATCTTGGTCCGCAGCGACGGATCACCATCGACAATCAGTTCTTGGTAACTCACACCCTTGCGATCTAACAAGCGCTTGGCTTGTACACAAAAGGGGCACCAGTTCGACGAATATATGCGTACAGTAGGTTTCATAACAGCTCGACCCGTAACAAATTAGTCTTTAACCAGTGGCAAATTACTGCCTTGCCACTCCAAAATTCCACCGCGCAGCTTGTGCAACTTATTGAATCCTGCCTTGGCTAGGATGGCGCCGCTCGCGCCAGCGGTGGTGCCCGTTTTACATATCAGGATGACCGGCGTGTCTTTAAAAGACTCCAGTTCATTGATGCGCTTGAGCACATCCTTTGCGGGTATATGTAAGGCGTTGGGCAAATGGCCGGCGCGAAACTCATCCTTACTGCGGATATCAATCACCTTGGCATTTTCATTATTAATCATCTGCGTCATCTGTGATGGCGACACCGCAGCGCCACCGCGCGCGCCTTCGGTCTTGATCAGAAGGAAAAATAAAATCAACCAGACTGAGCTGAGTTGCCAATGGTTTATGATGAATTCAAAAAATTGCTCTAACATGGCTCGATCTCTGATTGTCGACTAAAAAAGAGGCGGCAGTATACACCACCTTATCCAATGGTAACCAATTGGATGCAAAATGAGTCAATTCAAGTCTTACTCAAGTCACTTTTGGCTGGAGAATCCTCCGGATCGATAGGTAGATCAACTTTCGGTCGGAAAAAGCAGCGGTAAATCTAATTTCAGCTCGAACTTTGGCATTGGATCATTACACTGTATAATTTGTAATTTTCCTACATTTTAACGCGAGGCATTAAAGATGGCTAAGGGTAAAACGGCAATTCTGCTTATTCTAGATGGTTTTGGCTACAGCGAGACATCGACATCAAATGCCATTGAGCAGGCCAATATGCCGGTTTGGGATCGCTTGTGGTCTACATTTCCACACACCCTGATCCAAACATCTGGCATGGCGGTGGGCTTGCCCGAGGGTCAGATGGGTAATTCCGAAGTTGGTCATATGAATCTGGGCGCCGGTCGTACCGTTTATCAGTCCCTGACTCGAGTAACCAAGGCCATCAGTGATGGTGATTTTTTTGTCAACGAGAAGCTTATTAAGGCTGTCGATGCTGCCGTTGAGGGCAACAAGGCGGTGCACCTGATGGGCCTTCTAAGTCCAGGCGGCGTGCACGCGCACGATGATCACTTTCATGCCATGGTCGATTTAGCGGTGCAACGCGGGGCCGATCAGGTCTATGTCCATGCCTTCTTAGATGGTCGCGATACGCCCCCGCGCAGTGCCTTGGCGTCAATAGAGCGCTTGGAAGCGAAGTTGGAAAAACTGGGCGTTGGTGGCATCGTGTCAATGATCGGTCGTTATTACGCGATGGATCGGGATAATCGTTGGGAACGGGTGCAAGCCGCCTACGACCTATTGGTTTCCGGTACGGCCGACATAGTCGCGGCCACACCTATGGACGCCTTGCATGCCGCCTACGATCAGGGTAAGGACGATGAGTTTTGCCCGTCGGCCTCGATTCGCGCCGATAATACCCAGGCCATTACCATCAACGACGGTGATGCCGTGGTCTTTATGAATTTCCGGCCCGATCGATCCCGTGAGTTGACCCGAGCGCTGATCGATCAAAACTTGCAGTCCGATCTAGATCGTAGCCGAATGCCCAAGCTCAGTGCCTTTGTATCTTTGACTGAATATGCCGCCGATATAGACTGCGATGTTGCTTACTTACCAGAAAACCTGACCAACACCCTGGGGGAAGTTATCCAGAAACAGGGTGGCAAGCAGCTGCGCATCGCCGAAACCGAAAAATATGCCCATGTAACTTTCTTCTTTAGCGGGGGGCAGGAGAGCGAGTTTGAGGGCGAAACGCGCACGTTGATTCCGTCGCCGAAGGTTGCTACCTATGATTTGCAGCCTGAAATGAGTGCCCCAGAGGTCACTGAGAAACTTGTTGCGGCCATTGCTTCAAAGCAATACGACCTGATCGTTTGTAACTACGCCAATGGCGATATGGTTGGCCATACCGGCAAGATGGCTGCCGCCATCAAGGCCGTTGAAGCACTGGATACGGCCTTAGCTGCCGTAAGCCAAGCCGCATTGGCGGCTGATGCGGATCTGTTGATTACCGCCGATCACGGCAATGTTGAGCTGATGGTCGACCCCGTCACCGGTGGCCCAGTGACCAGCCATACGATCTTTCCAGTGCCCCTGATCTATGTCTCCAATCAGGCCCAGGGCGTCCAATTGCAGGCTGGCGCGCTAGCCGATATAGCACCGACCCTGTTGACAATATTGAAGATTGCCGTGCCGGTTGAAATGACCGGGCGGAATCTGATTGTTTAGCCAACGGCTGACCGCTGTTTAACCCGCCTAAGGCGGGTTTTTTTTTGCTCTCCAGTTTGGTTTTAATACTGGCCTGGGCCAACCGCAAGCCGATTAGTTAGATCGCTCTGGGCCGGGCTCAGGACCGACGATGAAATCGAACCCGCGCGTGCTGGCGACAGGTCGCGACGCACCTGTTAAGATCGCCAAAACCTTTTTGTGGATGCCCAGTCATTGCTTCGTTCCTTTATTTTGCCTCTGTTGATCGCAGCCGCGTTGCTAGGTGGACACCTAAGAGCTGACGACTTGGCGCAAAACCAGGCCGCACTGCAAGCGGTCAGTAAAGCGTTAAAGGCACTGGAGACCACACTGGCCGGGCAGCAGCAGGACGTATCCAGTGCTCGGCAGGCGCTCCAAGAGGTTGAGCGAGAAATGGCCGACTTACAACAAAAAAGTCTCGTCTTGAATCAAACAGTGGCTACCCAAAAGGCAGCCATAGCCCGGCTCGGTGAACAAAAAAGTGAGTTGCAGGCGCAGTTGGCGACCCAAAAAGATCAGATATCGGCTGTTTTACGCCTTGCTTACAAGCAAAACAATCAGCCACTGATTAAACTGCTATTGTCGAAGCAGCGTCCCGAAGACGTTGCTCGGCATCTGTATTACTTTTCCGTGCTGACCGATAATCAACAGCAGCAGGTAGCAAAATGGGTCGAGGAGCAGAACCTGTTAGCGACGACCCTGCGCACCGAAGCTCAATTGCTGATAGAGATGGAAGAAAATAAAGAGCGCTTGGTTGAACAAAGCCGTAAACTCAAAAGTCAGCAAAACAAACGCACTCTGGCCATCGCTGCGATTAACAGCGAGGCCGAAAACACCATTGGCAACATTGCTCGCAAAGAAAAAGAACTTGCGAAAATGACCGAGCTAATCGATCAATTGCAATCCAAGCTGGCCAGTTTGGGTCTGGAATTTCCCGATTTGGAAGGGCGCACGAACCCTAAAGGTGAACTGCCATGGCCCGTGTCGGGTCGTTTAAAGAACGCTTATGGCCAATCGTTTGATGGCAGCGTGCTGACCTGGCAAGGGTGGTTAATTGCGGCCCCATTGGGCACCGATGTGCTCGCCGTTCAGCGTGGCCGAGTGGTCTTTGCTGATTTTTTCAAAGCCAATGGACTGTTGATGATCGTCGATCATGGCGCTGGCATCTGGACACTCTATGGCCGGAATCAAGCTCTATTGCGCGATGTCGGCAGTTGGGTTGAAGCTGGCGATGTGATCGCAGCCGTCGGGCAGTCTGGGGGCTATAATGAAAGCGGTCTGTACTTTGAAGTCCGAAAAGACGGGGAGCCACAAAATCCGGCGAACTGGTTGCAGAAAAGGTAGGCCTTAACCTTGAATACACAAATTGAAAATACTGATGTTGAAGGAACTCTTATGAGACTTATTCGTAATCCGTTGTTGGCAGCATCGACGGCACTAGTTATTGGTTTTGCCGTGGGTATTGCGACGGTGGTTCAGGCCGATGATGAAAGCCAGTTGCCGATCGATGAAATTCGCCTGATGTCGCAAGTGTTGGAGCGTATAAAACAGTCCTATGTTGAAGAGGTGACCGACGAGCAGCTCTTAGAGTCCGCCATCGAAGGTATGTTAACCGCCTTAGATCCCCACTCAGACTATTTGACGCCGGATGACTTTAAAGATCTGCGTGAGAGCACCTCGGGTGAGTTTGGCGGTCTGGGTATTGAAATCACCCTCGACACCTCGGGCTTTATTAAGGTGGTGGCCCCAATAGACGATACCCCTGCGTATCGCGCCGGAATGCAATCGGGCGATCTGATTACACAGATAGATGATGCCCCGGTAAAGGGTATGACCATTAACGATGCGGTTGGCCTAATGCGCGGCAAACCTGGTACCTCCTTGGTATTGAAGGTGGTTCGTTCAGGCGAAACGGGTCCGTTGGAGATCGAAATTACCCGCGCAGTGATTAAGGTGACCAGTGTCCGTCATCGCATGCTGGAACCGGGCTTTGGCTATATTCGCATCTCTCAGTTTCAGGAGCGGACCGGCCCGGACTTTGAAGATGCATTGAATCAATTACATGCCGAAGCTGATGATAAGTTGCAGGGCTTTGTACTGGATTTACGCAACAATCCGGGCGGCGTTTTGCAGGCATCGGTTGATGTGGTCGACAATCTGATCACCGATGGACTCATTGTCTACACCGAAGGCCGTATCGCGAATTCCGATAGCCGATTTGTGGCGCGCAAGAAAGATCCGAGTAAGGGTGTCACGATGGTGGTCTTGATCAATGGTGGCTCTGCTTCAGCCTCTGAGATTGTCGCCGGTGCGTTGCAAGATCACGGTCGAGGTTTAGTCATGGGCACTCAGTCTTTTGGCAAGGGCTCAGTGCAAACGATTTTACCGCTCGATAAGGATCATGCGTTGAAGCTGACCACCGCCCGTTACTACACGCCCAACGGCCGGTCCATTCAGGGTCAAGGCATAGTGCCGGACATAGAGGTTAAGCAGGGTAAGTTGACGCTCAATGACAGCGAGGGCTTTTACAAGGAATCCGATTTGGCCGGTGCGCTGGTCAATCCTGATAGCGAAGCCGATGTCGACGGGGACGAAAAATCCACAGTCGAACCGAGTGAGGATTATCAGTTGTTTCAGGCTGTGACGGTACTCAAGGGCATAGCCATTCTGAATGCCAAATAGTTCGTTGCGTTTTCTACTGGTCCAGCTAATGTTGACGGTGCTGCTTTCGAGCAGCGCCGTTTTTGTGTCGGCCCAAGGGAAAATTGTTCTGGTTATTGACGATTTGGGTAATCAGCGCCGCGCGGGCCGGTCGGTCATAGATAGCCCATGGGTCACCACCGTGGCGATCATGCCGGGTCGGCCTTTTACCGAAGAGTTGGCCCAATATGCCTTTGCGCAGGGTAAAGAAATTATTATCCATATGCCGATGTCCAACGAGACCGACTTCCCCTTAGGACCTTTAGGTTTGAATCGCGTAGACGGCAAGGCTACCCTGACAGAGAATTTGCACACAGCCCTAGCGGGGGTGCCGCATGCGGTGGGTTTATCGAACCATATGGGCAGCCGCTTAACGCAAGATCGCGAGGCCATGGGTTGGGTGATGGCAATGCTCAAACAGGTGGGCTTTTATTTTTTCGACAGTCGGACGGTGTCGACCACCATCGCCTACCAGGTCGCGGCGCAGTACCAACTGCCTTGGTCCATGCGCAACATTTTTTTGGATCATTACCGAACCGAGGATTTCATCGCGCAGCAGTGGCACTTGGCGCTGACCAAGGCGCGTCAGGGCGAAACGGTTACGGTGATCGGTCACCCCTATCCTGAGACCCTGCGCTTTTTGAACAATCTGCAGCTCGACCCGAGTGACCTGGCGCTGCTATTACCCTTATCTGCGGTGCTCAACTACGCTGATAAAGTGGCACGCCCCCTGAGGAATTTCCCGCAAGGGCTTTAAGCTGTACCCAATTCATTTGATGTTCAGTATAGGGCGCTATAGTCTGGCGCAACTGAACAAACGATCGCATAAGGAAAACGCTATGAAACAGCTGCTGGTTATCTTCTTGATGAGTGCTCTAGTCTTGTCAGGCTGTGCAACCCTCAACAAGAATGAATGCCTTACCGCCAACTGGTATCAGATCGGCTATGAGGACGGTGCGCGCGGTTTTCCTGACACCCGTATCGGGTCGCATCGTGAAGCCTGCGCCAAACACGGCATTTCGCCTGATTTTCGTGCCTATCTGGATGGTCATGAAGAAGGGGTTATTCGTTTTTGCACCGCGCAAAATGGCTTCGCGCAAGGTAAGAACGGCTATCAATACGCCGGCATCTGTCCGCCGTCACTGGAAGGGCGCTTTCTCGATGGTTACGATGCCGGGCGGCAGATTTACGCGGTGACCTCGGCCATCCGCAGTGCCGAATCCGAACAGCGCCAGAATGAAGCGAAAATGAGTGCCCTAGAGCAAGAGATTATTAGCAAAAAACAGGTCATGTTTGCCGCCGAAACCTCGGTCGAGGATCGTTACCGGCTGGATGGCGAGTTAAGCAGCATGCAGCAAGATTTGGGCGGTTTGGAGCAGCGTAATAGGCAATTGTTGGTCGATCTTGCGCAGGCCCAAGCCCAATTGCGTGTGCTTGAAGAAAAGTATGCCTACTTCTAGGCGATATTCGGATAGTGGCTGGATCGACAGTCACTGTCATCTGAATGAATTGGCGACTGCGCCGGCTCAGCTTAAGGAGGCCAAGCAGGCGCAGATCGAATATTTTATTGTCCCAGGTACGGCACCGCAACAATGGTCAGATGTGATCGCATGGCAATCTGCCCACTGTGCGATCGCCTTGGGCACCCACCCTTGGTTTGTTGACCCGAATGAGGACCAGATCGGCCAGTTAATTGTTGCCCTTCAGCAGCATGAGGTGGTCGCCATCGGTGAAATTGGTCTCGATTTTTACTCCAATCAAAGCCAACCTCGACCCCATAGGGCGCTGCAGCAACGGCTGTTCGAAGCCCAACTGATGATCGCCAAAGCGCATCGTTTACCGGTGATCGTGCACAGCGTCAAAGCCCATCAGCAAGTGATCGATACCCTGCGCCGTCTGGCCATCGAGGATGGCGTCGTGCACGCCTTTATCGGCAGTGCGGAGCTGGCGCAGCAGTATATCGAGCTAGGCTTTCATCTGGGCATTGGGCCGTTGATCCTAAAATCACCCAAAACCCGGGCCGCTCTGGCGCAGGTCCCGCTGAGTCAAATGCTGTTAGAAACCGATGCCCCTTTTGGCAACAGCCATTCGGCCGCTAATCCGTTGCTGCAAATCTTGTCGGTAGCCCAATGTGTAGCCGAGATTAAACAGATCAGCTTAGCGCAACTGCAGCACGCGACCCGAGGCAACACTCAGCGTCTGTTTCGTCTGCCGGCCGACCATTAGTCACACCGGGGCACTGACCGCTTGATCCATTCTGTGGGGATCCTAGAGCTCCTCAGGAGCGGGGAGGGCGTCGCCGCAGACACGACAATATTCAGCATCAATCTCATGACCGGTGATACCGCAACCGATGCACCCGCGCGCGTCCCGTTGGGTGCGCATCGCCTGAGTCAGTTCGGCCGTGTAGATGCCGGTCGGTACGGCGATAATGGCATAACCGGTAATCATCGTTGCCGAGGCAATTAATTGGCCTAATGCAGTCGCCGGCGCAACATCGCCATAGCCCACCGTGGTTAGGGTGACGATTGCCCAATAGATACTTTTGGGGATCGAGGTGAAGCCATTTTCTGGGCCTTCCACCAGGTACATAATAGCGCCAAAGACCACCACCAACGTGCTGACAAAGTAGAGGAAGACCAGAATCTTGCGTTTACTTGAACGCATGGCCCAGACCAGTTGTTCGGCCTCATGCATGTAACTGAACAGTTTAAGGACACGGAAGACCCGTAAAATTCGCAGGATGCGAATAACCAAAAAGGTATTGGCGCCGGGAATCAGAATGGTTAAATAGGTTGGGATAATGGATAACAGATCGACGATACCATAAAAGCTGAAGGCGTATTTTAGCGGATGTCGCACACAGGATAAGCGCAGTAGATATTCGACGGTAAAGGCTAGGGTAAAGGTCCATTCGATAAAGTTGAGCAAGCCTTGATAGCTGATCCGAACCGCCGTTACGCTTTCCAGCATAACCGCCAGCACACTGAGTCCGATGGCCATGATCAGGGCCACATCGAACAGCTTTCCGGCGCGGGATTCGGCGCCAAAGATAATGTCATTTAATTTCAGCTGCCAGGGAGCCAGTGGGCTGTCGGCAGACTCGGACTGAATAATATGAAACCGATTGAAGTTGCCACGGGCCATCAGAAGGCCTCCCCAACAGTGATCGCAAAGTTAAGCTCTTGGGCATCCACTAAGCCGATATCGAGCCGAACGTTGAAACGATCGGGGGTCGTTGCAAAACGGAGTCCTAGACCGACGCTGGAGTGAAATTCACTTACCTGGAGTTCGGCCAAGCTGGGCGCAACCTGAATGCTATCGAAAAAGGCCACACCGGCCCATTTAGGCCCCAATGTCTTGCGCCATTCCAACTGGCCGCCCAGGGCTGTGAAATCGATCCAACGATTGCCATTGGCGCCTCGTAAGGTGCGGTCCCCGGTCGGCTTGGGTAGATGGGTGAAGGGTGTCTTGGCGCTGGCCAACTGGCCATGAGCTCGAACGGCTAAGACGTCGGCACCCAGGGTGATAAAGTGCGCGGCACTGACCTGGGCCAGATAAAAACCGACGTCACTGCCCAATGCTTCACTGTACAGATCCAAGCGGCTCGACCAAAGCTGACCACTGGTGGACCAGTCGGTATTATCGCGGCTGTCGATCCGGCCAGAGATTCCCAAGCCGGTATAGAGACCGCCGCTCTGACCGGCAACCGAGGCATCCAATAGGTCGGCCTGCGACGGGTCGATAAGGGCATCGATGCGGTGAAATTCGGCCAATAGGCTGGCACCCAGGTAGAATGTGTCGGTCACCTTTCGGGTCGCCGAGACAGAACTTTCCAGCGCGCTGTCGGCATAGCTATCGCCCGCATCGGGCGTTTGGTTGGCCTGGCCGTAATAGTCGCTGGGCCAATATTTACCGCCCAGCTTGCCGCTGATGTTCCAAGCGCCGTCGGAGACATATACGCTCGGCCAAATATAGGCCTGGTATTGTCCTTCGGTGGTGCCCTGGAGCAAAGCCTCTAATCGATTCTGGGGTACCGTAGGTGTTTGCTGGGCAAAAATACGCATCACATAGGCACCATACTGGAAACCGGTTTCCGGCGAGGAGCCGACAGCGGGTAAGGGTACCCAGGTGGCCGGTTTTAAAGGCGCGGCAACGGATTCGACAGCCACTAGTAACACTAATCCAAGGGTCAGCCGGTTGATGTTCATAGGCGCAGTCTGTTCCATATTTAATTGTCAGCCGATCACGCTACCCCAGCACCTATTGCCGGTCAATGGTCGATTGTGGGCGGTCGGGGCGTTAAGATTGGCGTCCACTCAAGGCATCGGCCATCAGCTAGCGGGTGGTTCGCCCCATTACCGCCTGAGTCGTCCAAGCTGACGGTGGCTATTGGCGCAGGGATGCGGCAACCTACAAGTATAGGCTTGGGACGACGATATAGGGTTTATATGATCGATTTGAATAACTCCAACCTGGGCGGTGGCCTGGTTAAAGGCTTAGGCGGGCTTGATCAATTGGGTGGGGCGGGTCGCTTGCTGCAGAGCGATAGGGCGTATTCGAGCTGTTTCGGCGATAACAGGGGTTTTCAATGGATCCGTAACGACCGTTCGTGGTGGTTTAGTTGAGGCTCATGGCAAGACGCCAACAGGCCCAGAGAATGGATAGGGTGTCATGGCCGTTAGTCTAAAAAAACCGGTATTTTATGAGTTGGAAATTAAAAAAAGTCGCTTTCTCGCTTGGGTTGAACCGGTGGCTGACGCCGAAGCCGCCAAAGCCCGGCTGGCGGCTTGCCGAAGCGCGCACCCGGGCGCGCGGCATATCTGCTTTGTGTTTTCCGTGCCCGGTACCAGCGGCATGAGCGATGACGGGGAGCCGTCGGGCACGGCGGCCAAACCCATGGTGAATGTGCTCAATCATAAGGGCCTGGTGAGTGTGATGGCCATCGTGGTGCGCTACTTTGGTGGCATCAAGCTGGGCGCGGGTGGGTTGTCGCGCGCCTACGGCGGTGCCGTCGCCAAAGCCTTAGAACAGGCAGAATACCAAGCGGTAGAACGTCAGTGGTCGATTCTAATCCGCTGCCCCTTTGCCCTAGAGAGTCAGATTCGACGGGTTTGCGAGACCTACCAGGTGGCGCTGCTGGAGGTCCAGTATGGCCAAGCGGTCAGTGCCAGCCTGCAGGTAGCAGACTCGATCAAAACCGATCTGGTGTCAGCCCTTCAGGCCACGGCGCCCGGCAATTCAGAGTTCATCGTGCAGGTGGCGGGCTAAGGGCGCTGGGTGAGGCCATTCGGCCCGCAGCGGTCACTCATCCGTGCCACAGTTCATTTCCCTGCGTGCGAAAGCCAACTCCTTGATGTGAATCATCTAACAGCCTGGTCTAGTATTAGATAATGCTAATCTGACTTTTTGGAGTATCACAACGATGAAACTGGTAATAGTAGGCGGGGTGGCCGGTGGTGCTTCTGCCGCGGCTCGAGCGCGGCGAATTAGCGAGACGGCTGAAATTATAGTGTTTGAACGCGACAGTTTTATCTCCTTTGCCAACTGTGGCCTGCCCTACCATATTGGCGGTGAGATCCAAGATCGCAGTGCCCTCTTGGTGCAGACGCCTGAATCGATGAAGGCACGCTTTAAGCTCGACATTCGCATCAACTGTGACGTGATCGGTATCGACTCGGCGGCCCAAACCGTGCGGGTCCGGGAACTGGATGGCGGGCGAGAATACAATGAGCGCTATGACGAACTGGTCCTATCCCCCGGTGCAAGACCGATTGTGCCAGCCATTTCAGGGGTCGATTTGAGTGCCGTTTTTACGCTGCGCAATATTCCCGATATGGATCGTATTATCCGTAAGATCAATATTGACGCGCCCCGTTCGGCTGTGGTCGTCGGGGGCGGTTATATTGGCATCGAGATGGCCGAAGCCTTGATTCATCGGGGTATTGAAACCACCCTGGTGGAGATGTCGAATCAACTAATGCCGCCAATCGATCCGGAAATGGCGGTGCCTCTGCATCAGGAGATGCGTCGCCATGGGGTGCGCCTGCAGCTCAACGACGCCCTGCAGGAGATCGCCGAAGTCGACGGCCGCCTGCAACTGACCCTTAAGGCGGGTAAACCATTGGTAACCGACCTGGTGATTATGGCGATCGGCGTACGGCCGGAAAATCAGTTGGCCGAGTTGGCCAATCTGGCCATCGGTGCGCGTGGCGGTATCCAAGTCGATCGGCATATGCACACCAGCGTTGAGCATATCTGGGCGGTCGGGGACGCCATTGAGGTCAAAGACTATGTTACCGGCCTGGCGGCACAAATACCGCTGGCGGGCCCGGCCAATCGACAGGGCCGTATTGTGGCCGATAATATATTTGGCCACCCGGCTGAATATAAGAACACCCTTGGCACTGGTATCTGTAAGGTCTTTGATCTGGCAGCAGCGTCAACCGGTGCCAGTGAAAAGTTGCTCCGCGGGCAAGGCATCCCGTTCGAGAAAATCTATGTCCACGCCAGCGATCATGCCGGTTATTACCCCGGTGCCACCCAGGTCAATCTGAAGCTGTTGTTCGATCCAAGCGATGGTCGCCTGTTGGGAGCCCAAGCCATCGGTCCAAAGGGCGTCGATAAGCGCATCGATGTATTGGCCACGGCGCTGCGCGCTCAGATGACGGTGTTTGACCTAGAAGAACTTGAACTCTGTTATGCCCCGCCCTTTGGTTCTGCCAAAGACATTATCAATCAGGCCGGCTTTGTCGCCAGTAATGTGCTGCGCGGTGAACATCAGATTTGTCAGGCCGAACAGATCAGTGCCCGGGTCGATGATGCACTGCTTATCGACGTGCGCAGTCCCGCTGAAATCGGCGTTCTCGGAACCATTGATGAGGCCCTGAACATTCCAGTCAATCTGCTCCGAGCCAACCTCGACCGGCTGCCCAAGGATCGTCCGCTGGTGGTCTTTTGCGCCGTTGGCTTGCGCGGTTATGTCGCCTACCGCTTACTGAACAACCTGGGCTACCAGGTACGTAATTTAACTGGGGGGTTCACCACCTACCAGATGGTGAAGCGGATCGGCATCTAGCGCGATACCTACTATAGAGGTGATCGGCATGCTCGGACAAAAGGATTAATCGGCCACAACGGCTGACTGTAATTGAACCAAGGCCCAGTCGATGTGCTCGTCTACCAGGGCCGATACCCGCCCTTTGGCGCGCTCTAAGGTGGCGATCAACTCTGGCGACGCCGGGGCATTACCCAGTGCCACGGCGATATTGCGCTGCCATTGGGCATAGCCGATACGGCGAATTGGACTGCCCTCGGTGTTGTGCAGAAATTCCACCTCGGTCCAACTAAAAGCCTCCATCAGAGAGATTTTCTCCAGCGAATGGCGCGGCGTAAAGTCGGCCTCCTGCGTGGTATCGGCCTTGTTGTTATGGGGGCAAACCAGCTGGCAGTCATCGCAACCATAGATGCGGTTGCCCATCTTTGCGCGTAAATCGACCGGGATGGAGCCGTCGTATTCGATGGTTAAGTAGCTGATGCACTTGCGCGCGTCCAATACCCCCGGCGCAACAAAGGCATCGGTTGGGCAATCGACCAAGCACTGATTGCAGCTGCCGCAATGACCCTGTTCCAAGGGCGGATCAAAGGGCAGGTCTAAGTCGGTAAAGAGCTCGCCAAGGAAAAACCAACTGCCGACGCCTGGCGCCAGCAATAGGGTGTTTTTCCCAGTCCAGCCCAGTCCAGCCTGTTCGGCCAGCTGGCGTTCCATTACCGGGGCGCTGTCGACAAAGGGGCGATAGCCATGACTGCCGGCTAATTCGGTGATCTGTTGGGCCAATTGCACTAGGCGCTTGCGCAGGACCTTATGATAGTCTCGGCCCAGCGCATAGCGCGCGACATAAGCCAGCTCCGGTGAGTCGAGCACGGCCATGCTGTGGTGATTGGCCGGCAAATAGTCCATGCGCACTGCAATGACCGTCTTGGTGCCCGGTTGCAGTAGATCGCCGCGTAAACGTTTGTCGGAATTGCGCGTTAACCAGTCCATCTCGCCATGATAGCCGGCGTCCAGCCATTGCTGCAGATGTTCGCCATGCGCGCGGGTGTCGGGCGCGCAGAAGCGCATCGCTTGAAAGCCAAGCGGGGCTCCTAGGGCTCGAATTTTCTCCGCCAGGCTGAGTTCAGTTGTTGTTGCAATAAGGTCCACAGGTACCGCCATCGGTAAATTCATCATCGTTCAGTCACATCCATCGGGACTAATGATACACTCTGACGGGTTCGTCTTGGATTAAGAAAGAAGTTAAACCGTGAAAATTCAAATAACAGAAGCTCAAATGCTCCGTTTTGGTCAACAATTGGCCCAGGTATGTCAGGCCGGCAGCGTTATCTATCTGCACGGAACCTTGGGCATGGGTAAAACGACCCTGTGTCGAGCCGTGATTCAGGGGCTGGGCTGGGCTGGGCGAGTCAAGAGCCCGACCTACAATTTGGTAGAAGAGTATGACTTGCTGACCGTGCGCGCCATTCATTTCGATCTCTATCGCCTGGCTGAACCGGAGGAGTTGGAATTTATTGGTATTCGCGATTACGATGCCAGCACTAATTTGTGGCTTATCGAATGGCCGGACCAGGGCCGGGGCTGTTTGCCCGCGGCAGACCTGGAGGTGACTCTGAGCGAGGCTCCGGGCTTGCCTGAAGAACGCCTGATCCGACTGCACACGAACAGTGCCAAAGGTGCCAGCCAGTTGCTGGCCCTACAACAATTAATGGAGATACAAGCTTGAAGCAAAGGTTGCTGGTTTTATTACTGGTCTTGTCCGGTCCGGTTTTTGCTGCGACCGTGCATGGCGTGCGTATTTGGCCGGCGCCTGACAATACTCGGTTGGTCTTTGATCTCGATACCCCTATTGACCACTCGATTCTGGTCTTAAAGAACCCCTTTCGTATCGTGCTCGATATCGAAGGTGCCGGCCTGAGCACCGACTTTGCCGAGCTGGATCTTACCGGTAGTGGCGTCACCCAAATCCGCAGCGCAACGCGCAACGCCAATGACATCCGTATCGTCTTGGATATGTCGACCAATATGCTGCCAAGAAGTTTCGCCCTCAAGCCTAACGACCAGTATGGCCATCGCCTAGTGCTCGATCTGGAGCGACCCACGCTCCAGACCCCAACCATCACACCTCGTATTGAACCCGTGGTCAGCAAGTCCATCGCCCAAATAAGCAATCAGCGCCGGGATATAGTCGTCGTGATTGATGCCGGTCACGGTGGAGAAGATCCCGGCGCCATCGGCCCCTCTAAATTGAGAGAGAAGGATGTGGTGCTGGCCATTGCCAAGGAAGTGTATCGGCAGCTCTCCGCCATAAAAGGGTATCAGCCGATCTTAGTGCGCGACAGCGACTACATAGTGGGCTTGAAGCAGCGCCGTGAACTGGCTCGGAAAAAGAATGCCGATCTGTTTATCTCGATTCACGCCGATGCCTATTCTAAGGCCTCGGCCCATGGCGCCTCGGTCTATGCGCTGTCAAACGGTGGGGTGGTCAGTGCCGTTGCCAAATATTTGGCCAATCAAGAGAATGCCGCCGATGTGATCGGCGGGATTAACGGAGTCAGCCTGGAAGATAAGGACGAGGTCTTGAAATCGGTGCTGGTGGATCTGTCAATGACTACCACCTTGCAGAGCTCACTCAGTGTCGGTTCGATAGTCCTCAATAAAATGGGCAAATTTGCCAAGTTGCACGGCGACCGGACTCAGATTGGACAGGCCAATTTCGTGGTCCTAAGAGCCCCAGATGTGCCATCCATCCTGATCGAAACCGGTTTCATCAGCAATCCGCGGGAAGAACGTAACCTCGGCTCGGCGGCCTATCGTAAGAAAATGGCCAGCGCGATCAGCGCCGGGATTCAAACCTACTTTCAGCGCACGCCGCCGGAGAGTAGTTATATCGCGTGGCAGAAGCAGCAGTCGCAGACCCTTCAGGCTGCGACGCGCAGATACACCGTTGCCAAGGGTGATACCTTATCGGGTATCGCGGGGCGATATGGCATATCACTGACCAATTTAGTCAGCTTGAACAACCTTAGAAGTAACTCCATACGGGTAGGGCAGGTGCTGTTAGTGCCGGGGGCTTCCTAATGGCTGTTAATCAACACCTTAATACGACAGGATGCCAGGCTTGATGGCGGAGCGCACAATTGAAATATTATCGCCCCGTTTGGCTAATCAGATCGCCGCGGGCGAGGTGGTCGAGCGTCCGGCATCGGTTGTCAAGGAGCTGATTGAAAACAGCCTCGATGCCGGTGCGACGCGGATCGATATCGAAGTTGAGCAGGGTGGCCTGAAGTTGATCCGGGTGCGGGATAATGGCCGGGGCGTGGCCAAGTCCGATCTGTCCTTGGCGCTGGCGCGTCATGCGACATCCAAGGTTTACTCACTCGATGAGTTAGAGGCCTTGGTATCGCTCGGCTTTCGGGGTGAAGCCCTTGCCTCGGTGGCGTCCGTATCGCGGTTGAACTTCACCAGTAAACCGGCCAGCCAAGCCGATGCCTGGCAGGTCCAGTCCCAGGGTCGGGATATGCTCACTGAGGTAACCCCGGCCGCCCATACCGATGGCACCTCCGTCGAGGTGCGCGATCTGTTCTTTAATACTCCGGCTCGGCGCAAGTTTTTACGCACTGAAAAGACCGAATTCAGCCATTTGGAAGAGGTCATCAAGCGCCAGGCTTTATCGCGCTTCGACGTCGGTTTCTCATTGCGGCATAACAATCGCACCATCCACGCGCTGCGTCCGGCCCTGACCATAACCGAACAGCAACGCCGGATCGCGGCGCTGCTGAATCCTGACTTTATGCTCAACTCGATTCTGATCGAGACCGAGCGGGCTGGCCTGAAGATGACCGGCTGGGTGGGGTTGCCGACCTTTTCCCGGTCCAGTGCCGATATGCAGTACTTCTTTGTCAACGGCAGAGTGGTGCGCGATCGGGTGATCGCCCATGCCGTCAAACAAGCCTATCGTGATGTATTGTTCCACGGCCGCCAACCCTGTTTTGTGTTATTTCTAGAACTCGACAGCCTGGGTGTTGATGTCAATGTCCACCCGACCAAGCACGAGGTCCGCTTTCGCGATCAGCGTTTGGTCCACGATTTCCTATTTTCGCAATTGCACCGCGCCCTGGCCGAAGTGCGCCCCCAACTTGGCGCAGAGCCGCTGGTTGCGCCTGAGTTAACGCCCACTACCAGCGGTATCGAGGCCGGTGAATTTGGCGGTCAGCGCAGCCTGAATATGGCAGACCGCTCTGCGCCCTATTCGATGTCATCAACGCCGAGCTCGAGCCTTAGCACCGGCGAACAGGTCGCCTTTTATCAGCAGTTGCAGCGCCCAAGCGATCTCGTTACCGAGCGCGGCTGGCAGGCACAGCAGCCGCTGCCACAGACCAGCCAAGTGGACATCCCGCCCTTAGGTTTTGCCATTGCCCAGCTGCACGGCGTGTTTATACTGGCCCAGTCTGAACAGGGGCTAATCCTAGTTGATATGCATGCGGCCCATGAGCGCATTACCTATGAACGGATGAAGAACCAATACGATCAGCAGGGCATTCAAGCACAGCCCTTGTTGGTGCCATTGAAGTTGGCGGTGAGCAATCGTGAGGCCGATACGGCCGAGGAGTTTGCCGAGGTGCTGGCAACATTTGGCTTGGAGCTGCAACGCTCCGGGCCGGAAGCCCTGACAGTGCGGCAAATACCGGTTTATCTGCAGCAGGCCGATGTGGAGCCGTTGGTGCGCTCGGTGCTAGCCGACTTTAGTAGCCATGAAAGCTCGGATGCCATCCTCGCCCAGCGCAATGAAATACTCTCCACCATGGCCTGTCACGGTTCGATTCGGGCTAACCGCAAGCTGACCATTCCAGAGATGAACGGCTTGCTGCGCGATATGGAACGTACTGAACGCAGCGGACAATGCAACCATGGCCGACCGACTTGGACCCAGCTGTCGATGACCGAGTTGGATAAGCTGTTTTTGCGGGGACGATAAATGATCGACAATAGGCCACCGGCTCTATTTCTAATGGGACCGACTGCTGCCGGCAAGACCGAATTGGCGATTGCCCTAGTAGAGCTGGGCAGCTGTGAAATCATCTCGGTAGACTCGGCACAAATCTATCGCAGCATGGATATTGGCACGGCCAAGCCAGATGCGCAGACCCTAGTCCGCGCGCCGCACCATTTGATCGATATTTGCGACCCGGCTGAAAGCTACTCGGTGGTGCAGTTTCGTCGTGCTGCGCTCGCGACAATGGCCGAGATCAGTCAGCGTGGTAAAATACCCCTATTGACGGGTGGTACCATGCTGTATTTCAAATCATTGGTCGAACCGATGGCCGACTTGCCGGAAGGTGATCAGGGCATCCGCAGCGAACTGGCACAGCAGATGGCGGACCAGGGTTTGGTCGGGCTCGTCGCGCAATTGGCTCAGGTTGACCCGGTGGCTCACGCCCGCATCGATCTGGCGAATCCGCAGCGAGTGCAGCGTGCGCTGGAGGTGTTCCGTGTCAGTGGCCGACCCATTTCAGCCTTCTGGGCCGAAGGCACCCACGACGGACGGGGTAATTTGGCCGTCGGCGCGGCGGAGCAATTCCCTTATCGATTACTGCAATATGGCGTGATACCGCAAGACCGGGCCATTCTGCATGCGCGCATCGCACAGCGCTTTCGTTGGATGCTCGAACAGGGCTTTGAGCAAGAAGTCCGGGAGCTTTATAGTCGAGGTGACCTGCATCTAGATCTGCCATCGATGCGCTGTGTCGGATATCGACAGATGTGGCACTACCTCGATGGCCTGATCGATTACGATGAAATGATTGAGCGCGGTATCATCGCGACGCGTCAACTGGCCAAACGTCAGCTGACCTGGTTGCGCGGCTGGCCCGAGTTGCAGGCGCTCGACACTAGTGCAGTGAGCAGTGTTGATTATTGCCAGCAGATCTTAGGGCAACTGTGACGCCGCCGTGGTTGAATTTGACCATATTTTGGCTGGCCATCTAGGCGAACTGAGATCAAGCAAGCTTGTTTGCTAACTATTAATATCGGGGGTATTAAGTAAATAATGTCCTGTTGCCATCCACAATGAGATGGAAATCAACTAGAATTACTAATTGGAATTTTTGAATGCTATTGAACCAGCCTCCATTGTGGGCCAATGGCGCGCTTCGGCGTAATAAATTGGTCGATGTTGGCCCATTCTTTGGGCACCGAGTGACGGAGTCATTGGCTTTAGTGGCACCCGGGCACGCTGGTTTGCAAGCCAACTATTATTATAATCCTTGACAAAAAGGGAGCAGAACATGTCAAAAGGGCAGTCTTTACAAGACCCTTTCTTAAACGCGCTACGTAAAGAGCGCATTCCAGTGTCAATCTTTCTGGTAAACGGCATTAAGTTGCAGGGTCAGATCGAAAGCTTCGACCAGTTTGTTATTTTGTTGAAGAACACTGTTAGCCAAATGGTTTACAAACATGCCATTTCGACGGTCGTCCCCGCCCGCAATGTCAAGATTACCCAAGACGACGATGACGTAATTACTGTCGAGTAACGGGACGGTCCACTATTTTTCTCTTAGCCGGGCAGCGCCGGGCATCGGAGTTTTGATTGCTTTTTGAACGTGTAGAGGGCGGAAACCGAGCCATATTGGTTCATGTTGACTTTCCTGAGTCGGACCAGCGTGAGGACGCGGCGGAGTTTTCCGAGTTAGTTACCTCAGCTGGGGCCGAGACCGCATTGTTTATCCGCGGTGTTATGACGGTTCCTCATTCCAAATTTTTTGTCGGTGCTGGCAAGCTAGAAGAGATTCAGCAGGCCGTGATTGACCATGAGGCCGACCTAGTATTATTTAATCACGCATTGCGACCCTCACAGGAACGTAATATCGAAGCCGCCATAGAGTGTCGGGTGCTCGATCGGACCGGACTCATTCTCGATATATTCGCTCAGCGTGCCCGAACCCACGAGGGCAAGCTGCAGGTCGAATTGGCTCAGCTGGAGTATCAGAGCACGCGTCTGATTCGTGGTTGGACCCACTTGGATCGAGAAAAAGGCGGTATTGGTCTGCGTGGCCCGGGTGAAACCCAGCTGGAGTCGGATCGACGCCTACTGCGTAGCCGTATCTCAACGATTCACAAGCGCCTCGACAAGGTTGAGAAGCAACGCAACCAGTCCCGGCGCGCCCGAAATCGATCCAACACTCCAACGGTGGCCCTAGTGGGATACACTAATGCGGGTAAATCCACTCTTTTCAATTATTTGACAGACGCTACGGTCTATGTGGCGGATCAGCTTTTTGCCACGCTGGATCCGACCTTGCGTCGTCTTGAAGTGCCTGATATGGGCGGTATTGTGCTGGCCGACACGGTAGGCTTTATTCGTCACTTACCTCATAAGTTGGTCGAAGCCTTTAAAGCGACCCTGCAGGAAACGGCCGGCGCCGATCTGTTATTGCACGTCGTAGATTGTGCTGATGAAAATCGTCACCATAATATGGCGCAGGTTGAAGCCGTATTAACTGAGATAGGGTCAATTGATATACCCCGGTTGGAAGTATTCAACAAGATCGACCTGCTCGATGATTTTCAACCTGCTATTGAGCGTGATAATGCAGGGCGACCGGTCCGAGTCTGGTTGTCGGCCGTAAGTGGTGAGGGCACTTCATTATTGCTGGCGGCCATTACCGAATTGCTGGGTGATGAGATTCTCGCCACCACTATTGTGTTGGAGGCCAGCGAGTCTGGTTTGCGTGCCGCTTTATTCGAGCAAAATGCCATCTTGTCTGAAAGTTATGACGAGGTCGGCCGAGTTCAGCTGGAAGTGCGCATGCAGAAGAAAGACTTTAGACAATTGTTAAAACGTTTTAACCTGACCGAAGAACGCTTTGGTGTCGCGCGGGTTAAGGAATTTTTCGAGCAATAGCTGAGTTTTCAGTTATAAAAACTATAATACAGACGGAGTAGACCATGGCGTGGAACGAACCACCAGGTGGCAATAAGAACGACCAAGACCCTTGGGGTAATCGCAATCGAAATAAAAACGATGGCCCTCCAGATCTTGACGACCTCATCAAACAGATCACCGAGAAGCTCAATAAATGGCTTGGTGGCAATAAGAAAGGCGGCAACGGCGGTTCGGATACCCCGCCAGCAGCCGGCTTTGGCGCTATAGCAGCCATCGTCGCGGTGATCGCGGTGCTCTTCACTGGTTTCAACGCCTTTTACACGGTCGATGAATCCGAGCGCGCCGTGGTGCTGCGTTTGGGTGAGTTTTATCGGGTCGAAGCCCCCGGTCTGCACTACATGATCCCCTTTATCGATCGTATTGCCGACAATGAAAACGTCAATGTGACTCAGGTGCGTGAACACAGCCTGAAAACCTCGATGCTCACGGCCGATGAGAATATCGTTACTGTATCGATGACGGTGGAATACCGCGCAGCCGATGCCAAACTGTACGTGCTTAACGTGCGTGATCCAGAGTCAACCATGGCGCATGCGTCCGAGTCAGCTTTGCGCCACGTTGTTGGTTCTGCCGGTTTGGAGCAGATCTTGACCACCGGCCGAGATCAGGTCCAGGCTTTGGTAAAAGATCGCTTACAGCAGTATCTGGACAACTATGAAGTCGGTATCCAGGTCGGTCAGTTGAAGATCACCAATGCCGCGCCGCCGACTGCCGTGCAAGACGCCTTCGATGACGTAATCAAAGCGCGCGAAGATCAGCAGCGACTGATCAACGAAGCCCAAGCTTACGCCAACCAAATTGTGCCCGTCGCCCAAGGTGCCGCTCAGCGTCAATTGGCCGAGGCAGAAGCCTATCGGCAAGAAGTGATAGCCCGTGCGACTGGTGAATCGGATCGTTTCACTGCGCTGCTGAATGAGTATCTAAAGGCTCCTGATATCACGCGTGAACGTTTGTACCTCGATACTATTGAAGAGGTTTATGGCAAGAGTTCGAAGGTGTTGTTAGATGTGGAGGGTGGCAATAACATGATCTATCTGCCCCTCGATCAGCTGCGCCAGAGCCAGGCCAGCGGCGCCGCCGCAACAGACCTGAAAGCCGGTGCCGTGAGCAGCATGTCACAGACCGATGTCAGCAACCTAACCGACCAGATTCTGCGCGAAATCGATCGCCGCAGAAGCAACCAATAAGGGGCTGAACAGATGAACGCAAAAAGTAGCCTACTAGTAGTCGTGCTCGGCCTAGTGATATTGGCAGCCAGCAGCAGTATGTTTATCATCGAAGAGCGTCAAACGGCCATACGGCTGTATTTCGGTGAAGTCACGGCTTGGGACATTGAGCCGGGTCTGCATTTTAAGATCCCACTGGTGCATCAGATCAAGAAGTTCGATAACCGTTTGATTACGCTCGACAGTCAGGCCGAACGCTTTATTACCAGCGAACAGAAGAGCTTGGAAGTTGACTCCTACGTGCAATGGCGCATCACGGAAACACTGAAATTCTACACCGCCAACAGCGGCGGTGATTTCTTCCGCGCTAACGAGGTACTTGGCTCTCGAGTCAATGCGGCTCTGCGCGACGCCTTTGGTGACAAGTCTCTGCGTGAAGTGGTCACGGGTCTGAAAACTGGTGAAATACTGTCCTCTGGTAACAACATACGCAGCGATGAAGGTGAACGAGATGCCCTGATGCAGCGTGTCTTGCAGAAGGTCAATGCCGTGGCCGTAACCGAACTGGGGATTCAGGTCGTCGATATTCGTATCAAGGCGATCGATCTGCCGCAGGAAGTGTCCAGCGATGTATTCCGTCGTATGCGCTCAGACCGGGATCAGGAAGCGCGAAAATTCCGTTCCGAAGGTCAGCGTCAGGCAGAAATTATTCAGGCCAATGCCGATCAAGAGCGAACCATTACCATCGCCAACGCGTTCCGAGAGTCTGAACAGATTCGCGGTGCTGGTGATGCCGATGCGGCGAAAATTTATACCAGCGCCTATTCGGTCGATTCTGAGTTCTATGCCTTTCACCGCAGTTTGAGGGCCTATCGCAATGCCTTCAACTCGACGGGTGATATGCTGGTGCTGGAGCCGGATAGCGACTTCTTCCGTTACTTGAATAATCAGAACGGAAAACCCTAACGATATGACTGGGCGAAAGCCCTAAGTCTCTGTATAATCTTGCAACCGGGCAGATGCCCGGTTTTTTTGTGCCTAAATTTGTGACATTACGGGATTTCAGATCGAATGACCATTTCAGAACGCTGGCTTTTACCGGACGGCATAGAAGAGATTCTGCCGCCGCAGGCCGCCCGTATCGAAGCTTTACGCCGCGCCCTACTCGATGAGTATCGGGTGTGGGGCTATGATCTGCTGCAACCGCCCTCGGCGGAATATTTGGAGTCCCTCTTGACCGGGGTCGGCCACGACCTCGATCTGTTGACCTTTAAGATTACCGACCAGCGCTCAGGCCGCTTGATGGGCATTAGCGCTGACCGGACCCAACAGGTCGCGCGCATGGACGCCCATTCGATCCCCAAAATCGGTGTCGCGCGCTACTGCTATTGTGGTGAGGTGCTGCATACCAAGGCGACCCACCTGCTATCATCGCGCAGTCCGATGCAAATTGGCGCTGAATTGTATGGCTATTCGGGCTTGGATAGCGAAGTTGAAATTGTGTCCCTAATGTTAAGTTCACTTCAGAGCGCCGGTCTGAAACAGATAACGGTCGATCTGGGTCACGTTGGTATCTATCATGCTTTGGTCGCCGAGACCGAGTTGAGTGCCAGTCAGCAGACCGAACTCTACGGCCTATTGCGTCTGCGCGCCTTGCCAGAGCTCCAGCAATGGCTTGCCGCGGTTGATATGGCCGAGGAGCATAAGGCGATTTTCCTGAAATTACCGGCCATGGCCGGCTCATTGGACGATCTGGAACTTTGGGTGGAGGAGTTTGCCGAGGCTCCTAAGGCTGTTTTGGCAGCATTGCAGACCCTTAAATCGATTGCCCTGGCGATCCGGCAGGCATTTCCCGAGGTCCGAATTCATTTTGATTTGGCCGAATTACGAAATTTTAACTATCATACCGGCCTGGTTTTCTCCGCCTTTGTGCCTGGCTTTGGCCAGCCAGTGGCGCGTGGTGGGCGCTATGATCATACCGGTGAAGTGTTCGGACGTTCTCGACCGGCTACCGGCTTCTCCAGTGATCTAAAAATACTGGCCACCCTAGTGGTCAGTGATTGGGCTGAAACGCCTGGTATCTTGGCACCTGCGAGCAATGATCCGGCATTGGCTGGGGTTATTCGAAGCTTGCGGGCTCAGGGTGAACGGATTATTCAATTATTTAGCGAACAACCCGAGAGCGACGAGCTGGGTTGTGATCGGGTATTGGTGCAGGACAATGGCCAATGGCATATTCAACTGATTTCTCAAAACGGACAAGTTTAAAATGGGTAAGAATGTAGTCGTACTGGGCACCCAATGGGGTGATGAAGGCAAAGGCAAGATTGTTGACCTGTTGACCGAAAACGCAGATGCAGTGGTCCGATTCCAGGGTGGCCACAATGCCGGTCACACCATTGTAATTGACGGTAAAAAAACCGCATTACATCTGATTCCGTCTGGTGTAATGCGCCCAGGTGTGACCTGCGTCATCGGCAACGGCGTGGTTTTGTCCATCACCGCCTTGCAACGTGAAATGGCCATGCTGGAAGAGAAAGGGGTGCCCGTGCGCGAGCGTCTGCGTGTTTCTCAGGGTTGCCCACTAATTTTACCGGTCCACGTTGCCCTAGATCAGGCGCGTGAGGCCAAGCGTGGCATTAAGAAAATCGGTACCACCGGGCGTGGCATCGGGCCGGCCTATGAAGACAAGGTCAGCCGTCGCGGGGTCCGCCTGGGAGATGTGTTCCAGGCCGGCTTCAAGGAAAAGTTGACCGAAGTGCTGAATTACCACAACTTTATGCTCAAAGAATACTACGGTGCCGAAACAGTAGATGTCGATCAGTGCATCGCGGAGGTTATCGCCGACGCTAAAAGTATCCTAGATATCACCACCGATACGGTCAGCTTGGTGCACGAGATTCGCGAGCGCAGTGGTAACATCATGTTCGAAGGCGCCCAAGGCTCGTTACTCGATATCGACCACGGTACCTATCCCTATGTGACCTCGTCTAATACCACGGCCGGCGGTGTCGCCACCGGTTCCGGTGTCGGTCCGCTGTATCTGGATCAGATCATGGGCATCACCAAGGCCTACACCACTCGAGTCGGTGCCGGTCCATTCCCGACTGAACTGTTTGACGACAACGGCAAATACCTGGCCGAAAAGGGCCAAGAAGTGGGTACTACTACCGGCCGGGCTCGACGTTGTGGCTGGTTTGATGCAGTATTGGTCAAGCACAGTATCCGGATTAACTCGATCAATGCCATCTGCCTGACCAAACTCGACGTGCTCGATGGTCTGGATATCGTCAAGGTCTGTGTCGGTTATCAGGATGAGGCGGGACAGGCAGTGGCTTGGCCGGCGTCATCCGAAGCCTTTGATACCGTAACACCCGTCTACGTCGACCTGCCCGGTTGGCATGATTCCACCGTAGGTGCTAAGTCACTGGCTGATTTACCGAAGAATGCCCGTGCCTACATCGAATACATCGAAAAGGCTATCGGCGCCCGAATCGATATAGTGTCCACTGGACCCGATCGAGTTGAAACCATCGTGTTAAAGCACTCCTTCGAACTCTGAGACACCACACTAGCGCGGGATAGGTCGCTAAAAGAACGCAGTTGCACAGTGCAGCTGCGTTCTCGTTTTCCTTCCGATGAAGTCTTTCCTACAAATTGAGTCCATCTCCCGTTATACTAATTTTTCTAAAATAACAATGAAATATGGATATTGTGAAAAAAAATAACTCAACTTTAGACCCTCACCTAGAACGTGAGGCGGAAAAATACGATAACCCAATTCCCAGTCGTGAATTTATTGGTGAGCACCTTGCCCAACGCAAAGGGCCCGCAAGCCATCCTGAATTGTGTTTTGAATTGTCCCTAGTAACTGAAGACGATGTTGAAGCTCTGCGCCGGCGTTTGCTGGCCATGGTCCGAGATGGCCAATTACTCTGTTCACGCAGTGGTGCCTTCGGCCTAATCGACAAAATGGATCTGATCCGCGGACGTGTACAAGGCCATCGCGATGGCTTTGGCTTTCTAATCCCGGAACAAGGCGGTGATGATTTTGTGCTCAATAACCGCCAGATGCGTTGTTGTTTTGATGGCGACATCGTATTAGCCCGCAAAGGCGATAAAGATCAACGTGGCCGAGTTGAGGCGATCATCACTGAGGTGATTGAACGTCGTACGCCCGAGTTGGTTGGTCGGTTCCGCTGGGAAGGCGACTTTGGTTTCGTAACCCCCGAAAACAAGCGTATTAGCCAAAATGTTCTGATCCCAGCCAAAGATGTTGCCGACGCTAAAGATGGCGACATCGTGTTGGTTGAGATCGTCGAACAACCTGAATTTCGTAAACAACCTATTGGTCGGGTCAAAAACGTTCTGGGTGCTCATATGGCGCCCGGCATGGAAATCGACATCGCCATGCAAACCTATGACATTCCGCACGAATGGCCGCAAGATGTCGAAGTCCAGATCGTCGATTTCGGTACCGAGGTCAAGGAAGGCGACAAGGTCAATCGGGTCGATCTGCGCGACAAGGCCTTCGTCACGATCGACGGTGAAGATGCGCGTGATTTCGATGACGCGGTATTTGCTCAGGCGATGAAGAACGGCGGAACACGCCTTTATGTCGCGATCGCGGACGTGTCGCACTATGTTGCCGTGCACAGCCCGCTCGATGTGGAAGCGCGCAATCGCGGCACCTCAGTCTACTTTCCGGAACGGGTTATCCCAATGTTACCGGAAGTACTGTCCAATGGTCTCTGTTCGCTCAATCCGCAAACCGATCGTTTGGCGTTGGTTTGTGAGATGGAAGTCAGCGCATTGGGCGTGGTCGACCATTTTCGCTTTATGGAAGGCATTATCTATTCGCATGCCCGTCTGACCTATACTCGGGTGGCCGAGGTGCTCGACAAGAGTGAACCGAGNCATCGTGCCGCCTTGGTGGCCGAGTATGGTGTTAATGTCGAGAAAAATATCGATGCGCTCTATGCTGTCTATAAGGGCTTCGGTATTGCTCGCTCAATCCGCGGTGCGATCGAATTTGAAACCCGCGAAACGCGCATTGTCTTCAATGATGAACAGAAGATTGACCGCATCGTGGCAACCTCGCGTAACGACGCGCATCGCCTGATCGAAGAATGCATGTTGGCGGCCAACGTCTGCGCTGCAACCCTGATTGAAACGATGGAAATTCCGTGCCTCTATCGCGTGCACGATACGCCGTCGCCAGAGCGCTTGCAGAATCTGCGTGAATATATGGGCGAACATGGCCTAGGCGTAACCGGCGGCATGAAGCCAAAGGCCGCCGATTACCAGAAGCTACTGCACCAGATTCGTGGTCGTGAAGACTTTGAACTGTTGCAAACGGTTATGCTGCGCTCAATGGCACAGGCTGTGTATCAGATGGAAAACCTGGGCCACTTTGGTTTGTCCTTTGATCGCTATGCTCACTTCACCTCGCCGATTCGACGCTATCCAGATTTGCTCGTGCATCGTGCGATCCGTTCGGTGATTCGCAGTAAAAAGCGCACCGCCTTAGTGACTCGGGTCAAAGAAGCCGAGCTGATGGCGACAGCGGATATCTATCCGTATGACGTCAAGCAGATGCTCGAGCTGGGTGAACATTGCTCGATGGCCGAACGACGCGCCGATGAAGCCACTCGTGATGTGGTCACTTGGTTGAAATGTGAATATATGAACGATCATATAGGCTCAGAATTCAGTGGCACCGTGTCGGCGGTGACCAATTTTGGTCTCTTTGTTCAGTTGGACGATATCTACGTTGATGGCTTGGTGCACATTTCCAGCCTGCAATCGGATTATTACCAGTACGAGCAAAGCGCGCATCGCTTGGTCGGCGACCGCACCCGTATCGTCTATAGCCTAGGCGATAAGCTGCAAATCCGCGTGGTTCGCGTCAGCTTGGACGATCGTAAGATCGATTTCGAACTGGCCGAAGGTGGCGTGACCAAACCCGATCGGGGTCGTAAGGGCAGCACTCAGCGCAAGCCGGCGAAACGTCAAGAGAGTTCGACCGATGGGTCCGATCAGGGTAATAAAGCCAGTACAGATGGCAAGCCGAAGAAGCGCAGTGGCAGCCGTAGCGGCGGCCGTAAGCGTTAATCGAACGGTCCTCGATCGTTCTGAGATCGGCCGATCCCGACAAGGTGCGCCTGTTCAGCAGGCGCGCCCGTTAGTTTAGACACGGACGCCCAGAATAATACCCGCCCCTATCGCCTGCTTAGCAAATTTCGGAGAAATCTAACAATGACGGATTCCATGTGGGTCTTTGGTTTACACGCTGCACAAAGCGCCGTGGAAACGCACCCGGAACGGATCAAAGAGGTGGTACTGCTCAAGGGCCGCCAAGATAATCGTATGAATCGACTGCTCGATTTGGTGCGAGCTCAGGACGTCAAGTTTCGCCTGGTGAACCGGGAAGACTTTGATCGTATTCTGCACAAGCATGAGCTGATGGAAGGCCGCCATCAGGGCGTTTTAGTACAGACTCTGGCGGCACCGGTACTCAAAGAGGCCGATCTGGAGGAAATGCTCGACGCGCTGACGGTCCCGCCGCTGTTGCTAATTCTCGATGGGGTTACCGATCCGCATAACATCGGCGCCTGTCTGCGGTCCTGTGACGCCGCCGGTGCGCACGGTTTGATCGTGCCGAAGGACAAGTCGGCTAGCCTGACCCCTGCCGCGGTCAAAGTGGCCAGTGGCGCTACCGATACGGTGCCCTTCTTCGCGGTGACCAACTTGGCGCGCACGCTCGAGGCGCTGAAGAGTCGGGGGATCTGGATCTATGGCACGGCCGGCGAGGCCAAGAGTTCGGTCTACCAAACGCCGTTAACGGGCCCGATCGCACTGGTTATGGGGGCCGAAGGCAGTGGCTTGCGCCGCCTGACCCGAGAAACCTGTGATGGTCTAGTTTACCTACCGATGGCCGGTCAGGTCAGCAGCCTCAATGTCTCCGTTGCCGCCGGTGTATGTCTGTTTGAAGCAGTACGCCAGCGTTTGAGCGCTGCCGCACCATAGGGGCGTCTCTGGATCCCCTTTCTGCTTTTGGGCACCGGTCAGCGGTAGCCCATATCTCTGTCTTAAATATTACCCAGCTCAGTTCGGATAAAGCCGCAGTGCCTCATCGGGTGCGCGCGCCGAGCCTGTTCGACCGATCAGGCGCTCCAAGGCTTGCACCAATGCGGTCATGGCTGAGGCGCTCGGAGGTGTCGCTTGGTCGCTAAAAAGCGATCGTTCCAGATCTTCAAAACTTTGTCGTGTTGACTGATCCAAGCGGGCTTTTACTACCGTTAGGGGGTCATTGCCTGCCCCGGTCAATCGCAGCAGACATTGATAGAGGCCGGAATAGTCCGAGGCCTTTGCCAAACGTTGGGCTACTGCCCAATTGGGCGAGACCGCGCCAGGTGTTAGGACGTCCGTGCTGCGTGCCGTCGTTACAGTTCTTACCTGGCGCCACCACAGCCCTAACGTGAGCAACCACCCAAGGCCCGCCAGAAGCGTGGCGTAAAGCCAGTAATTGGGTCCAAACGGGGCAAGTTCGGGCTGCTCGGTTGACCGACTCTCAGGGCTCAATAGCGGCTCGGCGCCCGGAGCTTGTCCGGTCCCTTTCGGGCTGACCTGGGTGGTCGCCACTACCCTGATAGTGCGCTCCGGAAGCTCGGCCCATGCCAGCGTGTCGGTGTCGGTATTCCACCATGGAATACGGATGGCGGGGATACGATAGGTACCCGGCGTGTCGATGGTCAAGGCCGCAGAATCTAGGCGCTGGTTGTCGCTGAAGGTGGCTTCGTTACGATACAGCCTCAGACGACTGTCTAACGAGGCGCTGATCGTCGCTAAGGGGTCGGGCAGCCGGCTGGCGGCCAAACCCTGGGTTTGGGTAGAGATCTGCCAGTCGAGGTGGCTGTTCGTATCCATAGGCTGACCGGTATCGAGATTGTCGCTCAGCCGTATTTCGGTCGCGGGCAGCCAATAGGCATCGGACGGGAAGCTGGCTGGGATCGCGCGAATCTCAATCGGCTCAAGATCGACCGTGCGGCTAAAGCGGACGTAGCGACCTTGGGCCGAATCGGGGTACTCGCCGTTAAACACGATGGTCGGTATCTTGACCGCGCCCGGATTTTTCGGCGTCAGTTCCAATACTTGACGATAGAGGTTATAGGTCTGACCGTTGCGGGTGGTATTGGTGTTTTCCTCCTTCACGAGCCGCGTTTCAAAGCTGTCCAAATCGATCGTTTCGATCGCGCCCTTGACCTGGATCTTATAGGCAAACTCCAGGACTATTTCAAAGGCTTGATCGACATAGGGGCGGTTGTTACTCAGACGACCGGTGAATTGCACGGCATCCTCTGCTAAGGAGTCGCCGCGCTGGCGCGCATCGAGCACGGTAACAAAGATCGGCTCGCTCTGCTCGTCACCGGCTCGGATGCTGGGGATCGCAACCACGCCACGGGCCTTACTGGAGAGTCGAAATTGATAATCGACCCGCGAACGAGCGCGGCCATTGATGTTTTGACTAGACTGCTGCTGGACCCGTTGTTCGATCGAAAACAAACTCGCCAGCGCCGCTAAGTCGGTCGAGTTTAACTCGGCGGCAGGGGAGACGGTGACCGTCAGTACCAATGATTCGTCATTATAAAGCTCGGTACGATCGACCTGCGCGCTTACCGCCGCTTCGGCCAGGCCGACAACCAAAAACATTGTGATCAGAGCGCCAAGGCGCCACGCAGTTACCATAGAGTGCCATCCGGTTCGATAGGGTTTTGTTGAAATTGATATCTGAATTTTTGTTGCAACAGCGAGCCAGCAGGGGCCTGCAATTGATTGAGCACCGCCTGCACCTCCTGATCCGCCCTGAGTTGCTCGGCACTTTTCTCCTCGCCCGCCGCTGCCTGCTCGGCGGCTTGATCGGCCGCCTCTTGTGCTGCCTGCTCTTGCGCTGCCTGGCTCGTTTCGCTCGACTCGGGTGCCTCGGTCGGGTTGCCGTCCTGGTCGGTATTACCGGGCTTGGCCTGGTCCCCCGGTTGGCCCGGCTCGCCGTCACCTGGCTGTTCGTTCGGCTCAGACGGCGCATCGGGATTCTGTTCTCCGGATTGCGAGTCCTGTTGTTCCTGTTGCTCTTGTTGCTGCAGAAAGGCTTCGATCAGGGCCTTATTTTTTTCTGCCGCCGGATTCGGAGCCCTGTCCAGGCTCTGTTGATAGGCCTGGATCGCCGCTTCCAGTTTGCCGGCATTGGCCAGGGCATTGCCGGCGTTAAACAGTGCCGCTGGTGTCGCCAGGCTCAAAAATGTGTCGGCCGCAAGCTCAAACTGACCGCTCTGATACTGCGCCTCGGCCCTCAAGGCCGGGTCCTTAGCAAGCTGCAGTGCCAACTCAGGATCTTGCCGCACCAGGGCCTGATAGGCCTGTTGATTGCGGTTATGCAATAGATCCACGGCCAGGGCCTCGTTCGGAGCACCACTGAGCAGCACCAGCATCAGGACACCCGCGCTTGACAGGGAGGCCTGGCGATTAACCCAGAGCAAGAGCAGGGCAATGGGCAGCAATAGCCAATAACCCAGATCCTCCACGGCCATTTGCTCGGCAACATTAACGGATTGCTCGCCCAACAAGCGCAGGCTGGGCTGGCTACCCATTTCGGCGGCGCTAAAGCCCAGCCCGGCTGCTCGTTGTAACAGGTCGCCGATCTGGGTAGAGACCACCACCAACTGATCGTTATCCGAGAGATAACCCTGCTCATTGGGCAAGGGGATAGGGCTGCCGGCCGCGGTACCGACCGCGACCACCGTCCAGGATTGGGCCTTGGGCAGTGCTTGCCGAATGGCGTTCACCTTGTTGGCGGCGATATCGTCGGTGAGCCAGAGGACATGAGCCGCAGGCCCGTCCCCGCTGGCCAACTGGTCGGCTAGTAGGGCAAAGGCCTGTTCGGCGTTATTGCCAAACTCGGGCATTAAAAAGGGCGTCAGTGCGGCCAACTGGGTGCCTAGGGTAGCCACATCCTGGGTTAGGGGAGTCAGCAGGTGGGCTGAGGCCGAATAGACAATCACACTGGTCTTATCGAACAGGCCACTGCCGGCCCAGTCGGCGATCATCCGCTTGGCTCGGGTCAGACGATTGGGTAGCAGGTCGGTGCCGGCCATCGATAGGCTGTTGTCGAGTACCACGTAGAGATTGCCCTGAGTGACCGACTGGGCGCTGTTGGTAGGTTGGGCCGGTCCCGCTAAGGCGAGAATAATCAGCACGCCGAGTATCGGTACCAGCCAGGAGCGCATCCGCCGGCGCGCACTAACCTGGCCGGCCAGGGCCGCATAAAGGGTCGGGTCGATCAGTCGTTGCCAAGCGCTTTGGTGTCGCCCGTTGCGAATCAGCCGATAGGCCAGGGGAAGCCAGAGTAGCAAGAGCAACAGTAGGTAGGGTCTAAGCCAGATCATCGGTTCTCGCTCCTCGGCGCCAAGGCAGGCTGGCAGCCAACACAATTAGCCCAAAACTGGCCAGCAATGGCAACCAGTAATACTCGATCACCAGTCGCACGTCGCGGTCATCCCGATCACTGGTTTCCAAATTGTCGATGGTGCGAAACACCTGTGCCAAGTCTTGGGTGCTAGTGGCCCGGAAATAACGGCCCTGAGTTTGTTCGGCGATGGTTTTGAGCGTCTGTTCATCGATCTCATTGCCACCGCCTCTGAGCATCCCCAAGAAGCTGGTTGGTCGATCGCCGCCAAAGCCGATGGTGTAAACCTTAATGTCGCTCTGCTGGGCGATGGTGGTGGCCTGTTCTGGGGTGACATCGCCGGTCTTGTTCTCACCATCGGAGAGCAGGATAATCACCTTGTCCGGGGATTCGGACAGGCGCAGTTGTTTTACCGCCAGCGCCAGACCATCGCCAATCGCCGTGCTGTCGCCGGCCATGCCCGGGCGAAGATCTCTGAGAATGGCGCTCACGGCTTGGACATCTGGGGTCAAGGGGGCTTGGATGTCGGCAAAGCTGCCAAACACTACCAGGCCGATAAAATCCTGCCGGCGCTGTTCGACGAATTGGCCGACGACCGCCTGGACCGCCTGATAGCGCTCGATGGCCCGCCCGTTCCAGGTCATATCGGGCTCCAGCATGCTGCCAGAGAGATCGACGGCCAAGAAGATGCTGCGTCCGGCGATCACGTTGCTGACTGGCTCCCCGACCCATTGCGGCCGTATCAGCGCCACCACCAACAGGACCCAGGCCACTTGCAGCAGCCACCCGGCCCGCGTTACGCGTTGTCGGCCAGGCGGTTGTTGCTGGCTCAAGCTCATTAAATAGGGATGCTCCAAGGCCTCGGCGCTGGCCGATGTGCGACTCCGCGGCAGCAGCCAGAACAGCGGCAAGATTAAGGCCAGCCAAGGCCAGGCAAAATTCATCGGTGTGCCTCCTTGCGCCAGGCCTTGAGTAAACGCTGAACCTCGGCCCAATCAATCGGGTGGACCGCCGGTTCGGCCCGATAGTGGCCGTTTAACCAACTCGGGGGCAGGGTTGCCAGGCTCGAGGTAACCCGCTCTGCGAAGGCGCGATCGGTTAACCCCTTGTCGGCGCCGAGCTTGTTGATCAGCACCCAACGCAACAGTTGGTGCAGCTGCAGCAACTGCCGATCGGCGTCAGTTTGGCCCTGAATGCGTTTGCGCTGGCGCGACACCCGGCGCCAATCGCGACCCAGGCGCCACCAATAGAGCAGTGCCGCTGTGGTAATGAGCACGGCGCCTAAGACCAGCCAGTAGCCCAATGCGATGGGCCAGATGGATGGCTCGGTGGGCAAAACATTGCCGGCCAGTTGGGCGAGCAGCTGCTGCACAGCGGGGTTTTCTTCGGGCATCAGTGATACAGAGGCCAAGACTGCACCTCGCTCCAGTGGAATTGATTATTACGGTGGCTGAACAGGGCGCCATTGGCCTGCCAGACGAAGCGCTCCAAGGCGTCATTGTGGGCCTTAAAATGGTCTTTGTACTGCTGCTGTAGGCGGCCATCGGAGCTGGCGATCCAACCACTCTGGTTGGGGTTTTTAACCGGCAGTAGGCCGGCCGACGGCAGCTGGCAGTCGAATGGATCCAATACCTGCAGTAGGGTGAGCGAGCTGATCGCCTGCACCGGGATCTGCTGCGCCAGTTGGGCGATATCTTGCTGCAAGAAGTCGGCAATAAACCAGAGGTTGGGGCGGTTTTTCCAATGCGCCAGCGACACCGCCGGTGCCGGCTCGAGCGTGCGGAACTGACCAGCCAGATAGGCATGGGCCTCGACCAAGAGCTGACAGGCCCGAGCGCCGTCCTTTTGGGCACTGACGCGCAGCTCTTGTTGCCAGTCGGCGCCGACGCGCACGAACAGGCGCAGTGGATGCTTCAGTTGCAGAAAACGCCAGATCAGGAAGGCGGCCCAATGGCAGGCCATAACCGATTTAAAACAGCCCTGAGTGCCAAAATAGCTGCTACTGCTGAGGTCGAGCCAGATGGTGTGCTCGCTGTGGCGATCTTCTTCCATAACTCGGACAAAGGGCAGTTGCTTCTTGGCAGTTTGACGCCAATCGATTTGGCGCACATCGTCGCCGGACTGATAATGCTTCATCTCGATAAACTCACGGCCCTGACCGCGATAGACAGAACGCTGTTCGCCAATGCGCTGAGCACGGCTGCGCGGCGGCGTTAAGCGGCGGAGATCCAGTGCCAGAGTTTGCAACTTCAACAGTTCATCGAGCTGCACGGTTGCGCCCAAAACGGGGAATTCAGTCTGCATCCTAGCTTACCCCACCGGCACCGCGGCGAGTAACTGGTGCACTAACGCATTACCATCGAAGCCCTTGGCCTGTGCCTGTAAGCTGAGTACCAAGCGATGGGCAATAACCCGGCTGGCAACCTGTTGGATATGGTCTGGGGTCACGAAGTCACTGCCGGACAACCAAGCCAGGGCGCGCGCGCAGCGATCCAAGGCGATGGTGGCGCGCGGCGAGGCGCCATAAAGGATTAAACCCTCTAGGTCGGCCTGATACGCACCGGCATGCCGGGTGGCATTGATTAGGTGCACTATATAGGTTTCAACGGCCGCGCTGACATGGATCTGATCGACCTCGGCCCGCGCGGCCATCAAAGTATCGAGGTCAATGTTGGCATAGGCGGGCAGCTCATGGGCCTGCTCCTGCCGGGCCAAATGGAGGATTCGAAACTCATTTTCAAGGCTCGGATAATCGAGCGAGACCTTCATCAAGAAGCGGTCTAATTGGGCCTCGGGCAGCGCATAGGTGCCTTCGTGCTCAACCGGGTTTTGTGTGGCCATAACCAGAAAAGGCGCGGGCAATGGATAGGTTTGGCCGTTAGCCGAGACCTGCCGTTCCGACATTGCCTCGAGCAGCGCCGATTGCACCTTGGCCGGAGCTCGATTGATTTCATCGGCCAAGACCAGGTTGGCGAAGATCGGCCCGGGCTGAAATTCGAAGCGATGTTCTTCGACGCGATAAATGTCGGAGCCGGTGACATCGGCGGGCATCAGGTCGGGGGTGAACTGGATCCGCTTGAAGCTGCATTGCAGGCCATCGGACAATGCCTTGATCGCACTCGTCTTGGCCAGCCCGGGCGCGCCTTCGACCAGCAGGTGGCCATCGGCCAACAGTCCGATCAGCAGCGACTCGATGAGTTGCTCCTGGCCGATGATTCGGGATTGCAGCGCGGTCTTTAATGCATGGAGTGCGTCGTAGGTTGCCATAGTTCATAGAATGCCGGTGAGAAGACTGCAGGCAAATTAAGGGCTTAAGGCGACCGATACAAGGGGGTTTACCGGATTTTTGCAGAACAGAGTCCAAAACCTGGGTTAAACCGGTGCTTGGCCGGTCAAACCCTTATCGAGTTCGCGATCTATTATCGCACCTCCAGCCACCACAACGGATTGCTACTCATCTGGCCAAGCACAATGGCCTCGCCGATGACCGGTGTGTTGACCTGAACGTTGCTCGCCGCGGCTGCGGCCGTGACCCGTTCAAAGGGATCAAACCAGCTGTGCAAACTCAAATCGAAAGTGCTGTTATGGATCGGCACCATCTGTTTACCGCCTAGATCGAGATGAGCCTGAACCGATTCTTCGGGCAGCATATGCACCCCGGCCCAGTTCTTGTTGTAGGCACCGGTCTCCATAAAGGTGACATCAAAGGGTCCAAAGCGTGTGCCGATCTCCTTAAAGCCATCGAAGTATCCGGTATCGCCACTAAAGAACAGGCGTTGCGCGTCGCGGCCAGGCTGTTCGGGCGCGCTAAATACCCAGGAGGCCCACAGAGTCCGATCTCGATCGGTTAGGCCTCTGCCACTAAAGTGCTGTGACGGCGTGGCCGTTAGGGTGACACCGGCCACGTCGGTGTCCTGCCACCAATCGAGTTCGATGACCTTAGCGGGATTGACACCCCATTTGATTAGATCGGCCCCAAGCCCGAGCGGACAGACAAAAAACTCCACCTTGGCGATGAGCTGCTTAATGCTCGCTTTGTCCATGTGATCGTAGTGGTTATGCGATAACACCACGGCTTTAATTTGCGGCAATTGCGCTATCCCGATTGGCGGCTGATGAAAGCGTTTCGGTCCGGCAAACTGAACGGGCGAGGCGCGTTTGGAAAAGACTGGATCGGTGAGCCAGAATTCGCCATTGAGCCAGATCAGCAGGGTAGAGTGCCCGAGGCGATAAAAGCGGCTCTCGGCGCTGGGCAGGTTGAGCAATGACGCCGGATCGATATTCAGCACCGGCAGGGCATCGGTTGGCGTGGCCTGTTCGCTCTTATGTTTGCGATAATCCTTGAACATACTCCACAGGCCGGACATTGACATCTTCATGGCCTCAACCGGATTGCGAAACTTGCCGTCGGCGTATTGTGCCGAACGTTGGGTCAGTTCTTCGGTCGAAGGACTGCTGTTTAATATAGTGCCGACACTCATTACCGAGCCTCCTAATAGGACCGTAATAGATACTAGGCCAATGCCTAATTTTTTCTTCCATTGACTGCGCCGCGGACGATTAAACATCCTGAGCAACCGCCATATTAGAATCTTCTGTGGCGAAGAAATCTTGCTGGGTTAAGGTCTGGGCCAGCCCTAGGGCGGTTTCATAGCCTAAGCCGACATTCGCACCGGTTTTCAGTGCGATTTTGCCTGCTTGGCTGGGGGCCTGATCTAATGTCCAATTGGTCTTATTCATCGTTAGTACCTTTGCTTACCAAATGAGTGACCGATCCAACCTGACCGGGTCGCTAAATGCCGTGAATTAAGGGCTTTGAGTCGTATTTGCTTAATTGATCGTTAAGCTACGCAGCGCAATCGCGAAGCCGGTGTCGATATGTTGTTGCAGTGCTGCGCCGGTTAAATTGGCGTCAATGGCGCTGTCGATCGCAACTTCCAGCTGCGCGAAAATAAGCTCGATCATATAGGGCAAGGGCACCGCGACGGTATTGTCCAACCGACTGAAGTGCTCCAATAATTGGCCCATCACGGCAAACTGTTGGTGGAGCTGAGTCTCAGCCTCTTGACTGGCCATATTGGCCAATTTCATTTGTTGTAACAGGTCGTGTTCTATCGGGTTATCGACACCCCAGCGGATGTAAGTGCACCAAAAGTGGTTAAAGCAGGCGACGGTATCGTTCAAATCCGGCAGGCCGGGTAAGGTGGCATCGGCGACGCGCGTCTTAATTTCCACATAGACCGCATCGATCAAGGCTTCTTTACTGGCGAAGTAATTAAACAGCGTCCCGGTGGCCACGCCGGCATGCTTAGCGATCCGCGCGGTCGAGGTGTTCCAGAACCCTTCTCGGGCAAAGAGGTCGGTGGCGGCGTTGATCAGTTGAGTGCGTTTGTCTGTCATGGCTTGAGCTTAACAATGAATGACTAGTCAGTCAATTTTCATCCTGCCCGAACCGTTTCAGCCCAAGCTGCTGTCAGTAAACCTACTCAGCTAACCCCCATGGGTCCGCAAGGTGGAGGTAGCGGCGGTTTTCCTGACCCGAGATTTCAAACTACACCTTTGTGCTCAACAGTTTATGATCCTATCTAGCGCAGGTTTAACCTGCCGGTGAGTGTCTACTGCCTTACCGCACCCAATTCCTCTTCTGCTTAAGGTGATAAAAAGATGGCGACTAACCTATCCGCGGCACCGCAACCGCAACTAACAGTGCCGCAATTCAAAGAATCGGTCCTGAAGCATTTACATTCCACCCTCGGGACCTATGAAGAAAAGGCCTCCCAGCAAGCGTGGAATCAGGCCATTGCCGCGGCCATCAACGAGTTTGTCTACGACGGTGTCAGCCGTACCCGAAAGACCCATGCTGGCAAAGGCACACGGGCGGTGCATTATTTGTCATTGGAATTTCTGATGGGTCGACTGATGTCGAACAACTTGCAGAATCTCGGCCTCTATGAAATTGCCGATGCGGCGATGACAGACCTGGGTCAGAGCCTGTCCGATATCTTGGAAGAAGAGCCCGATATGGCCCTGGGCAACGGCGGATTAGGTCGTCTGGCAGCCTGCTTTATCGATTCGATGGCGACCCTGAGTTTGCCGGCCATTGGCTATGGCATTCACTATGAACACGGCCTGTTTCGGCAAGAATTTTACAAGGGTCGCCAGGTGGAGCGGCCCGACGAGTGGCGTGAGTTTGGCAGTTCATGGGAAATATGCCGACCGGAATCGCAGCAGACCGTTAAGCTATACGGCTATGTGGAAACGGTTTATGAGCAGGGCCAATCGCGTAAAGTGTGGCGCCCGAGCCGAACCTTACGTGCCATTCCCTGGGATATCCCGATCGTCGGTTACGGCGGTCAAAATGTGAATATCCTGCGCTTGTGGGAATCGCGTGCCGATAAGTTTTTCGACTGGGATGTCTTTAACTCTGGCGGTTATCTCGATGCCTATGCCGAATCGGTGCAAGCCGAAACCGTCTCCAAGGTGCTCTACCCCAATGATGAAACCGAAGCGGGTAAAGAACTGCGCCTGATCCAGCAATATTTTTTCAGCGCCGCCTCGATTGCCGATGTGATGCGCCGCTATAAGAGCGCTCACGGTAACGATCTGAGCAAGTTTGCCGAACTCAATGCCATGCAGTTGAACGATACTCACCCGGCCATCGCGATCCCAGAATTGATGCGTATCCTGGTCGATGAAGAAGGCTTCACTTGGCATGACGCGTGGACCATGACCCGCGCCACCTTCGCCTACACAAACCATACCCTGTTGCCTGAAGCCCTCGAGCGCTGGCCGTTAAAGTTGATCGAAAAGGTTTTGCCGCGCCATATGGAAATTATTTTCGAAATCAACTCACGCTTTTTACAGGACGAGGTTGAAGCCAAATGGCCTGGCGATGATGCCGTTAAACGCAAGCTGTCGATCATCGAAGAAGGCTCGGCGCAGATGGTACGCATGGGCAATCTGTCCGCGGTTGGCTCGCACACGGTTAACGGTGTGGCGCAGATTCACTCCGAATTGGTCAAGAAAGATCTGTTCCCAGAACTCAATGCGCTATGGCCCACCAAGTTCACCAATGTCACCAATGGCATCACTCCACGACGCTGGATGAAGGCCTGCAATCCGCGCTTGTCGAGTCTGATCGAAAAGCATGTCGATGCCGATTGGCCACGTTATCTTGAGAAACTATCTGGCCTAAAAGCCCTCGCCGATGACGCTGCGTTCCAGAAAGACTATATGGCCGTCAAGCAAGCTAACAAGGAAGATTTTGTTAAGGTGATCCGAGAGTTAACCGGTATCGAGGTCAGTGCCGATGCGATCTTCGATGTGCAGATCAAGCGCTTGCACGAATACAAACGTCAGCACCTTAACCTATTGCACATTATGGCGCTCTATCGCCGCCTATTGATCGATCCGAACTATGATTTGCACCCACGCGTCTTTATCTTCGGCGCCAAGGCCGCGCCAGGTTATCGCTTGGCGAAGGAAATTATTTTTGCGATCAATAAGGTTGCTGAAAAAATTAACAATGATGTGCGTATCAACAATAAACTCAAGGTCGTCTTCCTACCCAACTATCGAGTGTCGCTAGCCGAAAAACTGATTCCGGCGTCCGATGTCTCCGAGCAAATTTCACTGGCAGGCAAAGAAGCCTCGGGCACCGGTAATATGAAGCTGGCGTTAAACGGTGCCATCACCATTGGTACCATGGACGGCGCAAATATTGAAATTGCCGAAGAAGCCGGCACCGACAATGTGGTGATCTTCGGTATGGAAGTGGATGACGTCGAGGCGTTGTTGGCCAAGGGTTATCAGCCGGCCGATTATTATCGCAGCAACGATGAACTGAAGGCGGTGCTCGACTGGTTAGATGGTGATTTCTTTACCCCAGGAGAGCCCGGTCTGTTATCTGAAGTCAAACGCAACTTGATTGAGTCGGATTCCTTTATGGTCCTGGCCGACTTTGAGGCCTACAGCGAGGCACAGAAAAAAATCGACACACTATACCGTGACAAAAAGGCCTGGGCCCGAGCTGCCATTATGAATACGGCCAGTTTGGCGAAGTTCAATTCGGACCGATCGATTCAAGACTATGCCGAAAATATTTGGCATATCAAGGCCGTCCCGGCCAAGTCTTGATCGCACGCATGGGCTGTTGACGGTCCACGTCCACTGTACCAAAACCTTCTAGGCGCTTCGGCGCCTTTTTTAATTAGCTGCCAATCGAGGCCCACGGGCGCACGCCTTGCGCAACCGAAATTATGACATAAACTTATTGAAACGAAGCTGGAAAGAACCTCATAGGCGATGAATCACTTGACCATTAAACACCTAACCGGNCTCTTGGCTTTGCTGGCCCTTGCACTGTCGATTGTTCTCGCTCTCTTCGTCTANACCGATGTCCGTCTGTTGCTAAGGCAAATGTTGGCCAAAAATGAAACGGTACTCTTGCCAATTATTCGTCAAGGCTATGAAGCGCGCATCAATACCATTCAAGTACAGCAATGGCTTACCGACATCAGCGCGACACGCGCTCAGGATGGTTTGAACGATGGCTTCGATGAAGCCAAGAGTGCCTATCAAAACTTTCGTCAAAATATTCAGCAGCTGTTGGCGTTGGACCCGGCCAATGAAGCACTCTATCGCGCGATTTTACCGGTATTTGACGCCTACTACGGTGCCGGTAAGAATATGGCTCAGGCCTATATAGATGGGGGCCCCGCGGCTGGCAATCTGCTGATGACGCCGTTCGATGATTCCGCTGCGGCAATCGGCGCTAAGCTCGACCAGCTTCATCAACAGATCGAATTGCTCGCCCGGCAGAATATCGCTCAGGCGCAGAGTACGATCAGCCGTCATATAGTCACCCTGTTGGCCAGCTTTGCCGCGCTTGCGGCGATCCTACTGCTGATGTTCGTCTTTGTCGTCGTGCGGGTCGCGACGCCAGCCCACAAGATCGCCGAGCGTTTGAGCGCCATCGCCGATGGCGACTTAACCCATGATTTGGACGACGGGCGACGCGATGAGTTAGGCGCTATTGTGACGGCGTCGAGCCGCATCGGCGCAAAATTCCAACATTTTATTAGCCAGATTGTCGGTGGCTCCAATTTGAATTCGGCCTATTCCTATGCCCTGCTGTTTTCGATGCAAGATGCCACCGAGGTGATCGAACATCAGGTCCAGGAAAGTGCCCGAATTGTCGCGGAAGTGGAGGCGCTTATGGCCTCAACTCGGGCGATGCAGGAGGCGGTACAGCAGACGGTATTGGAAACCGGTGATGCGCGTGAGCAGGTCAATGCCAGTCGCACTAATTTGGGCGACGCCAACACCATCGTGCGGGAATTGGAGCAGCACCTAGACCACGCNGAAGTCGCCATNACCGATCTGGCCGGTCAGTGCCAATCGATCAATACGGTGGTGTCGACCATCAGTGGTATAGCCGACCAGACCAATTTGTTAGCCCTCAATGCGGCCATCGAAGCCGCCCGCGCCGGAGAACAGGGGCGCGGTTTCGCGGTGGTCGCAGACGAGGTGCGGGCACTGGCGCAGCGCACTCAGGAGTCCACTGGGGAGATCCGCCAAACCGTCGATGCGTTGCAAAAACTGGCCGACACGGCGGTTACGACGATCAACCAGAATAAGGCGGTTGCGGCGCGCAATGCGGCCTTAAGTGAGGATGTTATTGAGTCGTTGAGCAAGACCTTTGGTTATATAGAGGCGATCTATCGATCCAATCAACGGGTGCATGATATCACTGAGATTCAGCTCAGCAATGTGCAGACGATCAGTGCGCGCACCCAGATGATTGAGGATTTGTCGGCCCAGGTTATGCACAAAATCGGTCGCAGTGACCGTCTTAGCGGGTATATGAAACAGAGCCTACAATCCTTTACCACCATCAGCGAGCAAGTGAAAATCCGCTGAGCGCTCGCTCGCTCGCTCGCTCGTAAGGCCGGCCGCTAGCCGGCCGAGCCAATTAGATCGAGCGCAGATGAAATACCTGTTCGGTGCCGGCAATGGCCGCCAAAACCTCAGCGGACGGTTCGCTGTCGATATCCAAAATATTGTAGGCGATATTATCCCGGCTCTTATTCAACATTTCGACCACATTGATATTCTCCTCGGCGAGCAGGTTCAGGACCTGGCTCAGGACCTTGGGCACGTTTTGATTGGCAAAACAGATCCGATAAGCCGTGGTGCGCTCCAGTTCACAGTTGGGGAAATTGACCGAATTGCGAATATTGCCGTGTTCAATAAATTCAATCAGTTGGCGCGCACCCATAATGGCACAGTTGTCCTCTGCCTCTCGCGTGCTGGCTCCTAAATGCGGTAGGGCAATCACATCGGGTCGATTGATCAGTTCTGGGCTGGGGAAATCCGTGACATAGGCGGAGAGCTTGCCGGTGTTAAGCGCGACGAGGGCATCGGCGGTATTAACGATCGATTCCCGGGCAAAATTGAGTAGCTTTGCGCCGTCCTTGATGCTGGCCAAACTGGTGCTGTTAATCAGGTTTTTGGTCGCCTCGATCGCCGGTACATGCAGGCTAATGTAGTCACTGCGGCTGAGCAACTGTTGCAAATTCTCCGCCTTTTGGACCTGATTGGGTAAACGCCAGGCGGCATCGATTGAGATGGCCGGGTCGTAGCCGATCACCTTCATGCCCATACCCAGCGCCATATTGGCCACACTGGAGCCAATAGCGCCGAGGCCCACCACGCCGAGTGTCTTGCCCATCAATTCCTGGCCCTTGAAATGCTTCTTCTCGGCCTCGAGCAGTGGACCCATATCCTCCGCCGTGACCTCTGACAGACCCGCTGTGTAGCTCAGGCCGGCATAAATACCGCGCGAGGACAGCAATAGGCCGGCCATGACCAGCTCCTTGACCGCATTGGCATTGGCACCGGGACTGTTGAAAACCACGATGCCGGATTCGGTGCAGCGCTCTACCGGGACATTATTGACGCCAGCCCCGGCGCGCGCTATCGCCTTAAGGCCGGTCGGGAATGTTAGGTCGTGCAACGTGGCGCTGCGCAGTAAAATCCCATCGGGTTGGGCAATTTCGCTGCCGACCTCATATTGGGCGCGCGGGAATTGATCGAGGCCTTCGACGGCAATGGTGTTATAGGTGCGAATTTTATACATAGGTGCTTCCTGTCCTAGGTAACAGCGCTCCCGACAGTCGGTGATTCGGTGTCAGCACGGGGTGCTAACTGAGCCGTTCCAGCACTGTCGATGACGCGCAATGACTTATTGTGACTATGAGTTCAGGTGACCCAGTTGGAACCCCTGGGGTCCCAAATAGGCTAGCCTGCTTTAGGCCAAACATCGGCAATCGCTTCAGGCGACTTGGGTATAAGCCCAGTCAAGCCAAGGCAGCAGGGCAGACAAATCGGCTTCTTCAACGGTCGCACCAGCCCAAATTCGTAACCCGTCTGGAGCGTCCTTATAGGCGCCGATGTCATATGCAACGCCCTCGTCCGCCAACAGTTTCACCAGTTGCTTAATCTGTTCGGCGCTCAGATCGAGCGTAAAACAGACACTGGTATTGGAGCGAATAGCCGCTTCCTGGGCCAGAAAATGAATCCAAGGAGTCTGTTCGACAAAGGCTTCTAAAACGGCCAAGTTGGCCGTCGATTTGGCAATGCTCTGTTGCACGCCGCCAATCTGTTCCACCCAAGACAAGGCATCGAGGTAGTCGGCGACGCAGAGCATCGACGGCGTATTGATGGTTTCGCCGCGGAATATACCCTCACTGAGTTTGCCACCGGCGGTCAGGCGAAATATTTTCGGCATCGGCCAAGCTGGGGTATAGGACTCTAATCGCTCCACCGCACGCGGGGACAAGATCAACATGCCGTGGGCCCCTTCACCACCGAGTACCTTCTGCCAGGAAAAGGTCACAACATCCAGCTTGGACCAGGGCAGCTCCATGGCAAATACCGCGGAAGTGGCATCGCAAATGGTTAGGCCGGTGCGTTCATCGGCAATCCAGTCGCCATTGGGCAACTTGGCCCCAGAGGTGGTGCCGTTCCAGGTAAAGACCGTGTCGTGCTCCGGGTTCGCCTGAGTCATATCGGGCAGTTGGCCATAGTCGGCGGTCAGCGTGCGCACTTCGGGCAGCTTTAATTGTTTGGTAATGTCGGTAATCCAGCCCTGGCCAAAGGACTCCCACCCGAATACATCGACCGGCCGCGGACCCAGTAGGCTCCACATCGCGATTTCCATGGCACCGGTGTCGGACCCCGGTACGACCCCAACCCGATAGCCGGCCGGTAGATCCAGCAGTTGTGCAGTTTGGTCACAGGCTTTTTTCAGCGCGATTTTGCCAATGCTCGAGCGGTGCGATCGGCCGAGTAAGGTTTGATCGAGGTTGCTGAGGCGGTAACCCGGACGTTTACTGCACGGCCCGGAGGAGAAATTCGGATTCTGGGGTTTAAGGCTTGGTTTCATAATGCTTTATCTGTCCCTTTGGTCAGTTTAATCGCTATAAAATAGGTCAATTACATCATCGAATCATGGTACGCCGAAACCAAAGGGAGCCAAAACCTTTCTGATCAAAGAGTTCTAACCTGGTGGTGAAATATATGCATCGCCGAGTTGCGCGCGTCGCATTCACATCTGGCGCGGGCCTGTGCCGCCGACAAAGCCAAATTGAGCTGGTGTTTAGGTTAGCAGTGCAACTAAACTAGCGCCCCAGCTAATCGATCGTCAGGAGTTCAGTATGCAAAACAGTGTCCCGTCCGTTGTCTTTAAAACCCGAGTGCGCAATGAAGCCTTAGGCGGCCCGAATCCGTTTGAATGGCAAGATGTCAGTACCGATGAGCTGTTTGCCGGTAAAAACGTTGTGGTTTTTTCCCTACCGGGCGCCTTTACGCCAACCTGCTCAACTTCGCATCTGCCACGTTATGAAGAGCTGTACAGCGAATTTCAAGCCCAGGGCGTCGATGCAGTGGTCTGTGTCTCGGTCAATGATGCCTTCGTAATGTATCAGTGGGGTCAAAGTCAGAAGGCCGAAAACGTCTTTCTGCTGCCCGATGGCAATGGCGAATTTACCCGTAAAATGGGTATGTTAGTCGACAAGAACAATCTCGGCTTTGGTCAACGCAGCTGGCGTTATGCCATGCATGTTGAAAATGGCCAGATTAGTAAGTTGTTCAGCGAGGCCGGTTTTGCCGACAATTGCGCCACCGACCCCTTTGAAGTGTCCGATGCCGATACCATGCTGAACTACCTAAAAGCGCGCTAAAAGCCTTTAGACCGCTAATAGAGCTTTGTTACAGCGGCCATGACTGATGCTTGTCACGGCCGCTGAGCGGGCTCAAAATAGTTCCCCTGTAAAACGCTTGCTCAGAGCCCAGATCCGCGCCACTCCCGCTACTTGATTTAATTCGCAACAAGGTTCCCTGTCGAAATAGCCTTGGCCTGCCGCCCGGCGTACATTTTTGTGATGTGAATCTAAAGTTTTAACAGCGCCAATTGTTTTAGACCCGCTATCGCCTAAATTCATCTGGACAACGCCAATTTGATCTCGATCCCTATGCTTGAGCCAATGCGTAGGGCGGGTACCAGCGAAGAGCAGGAGATATAGATGCAGATGTTGAGTAGGTTCCAAGTGCGCGATGAATTATCGCAACAGCAATGCAAGACCCATCCCTGGCCTTTCGCAGGCCTCAGGCAGCACAGTAACCCAGCCTATGACCTACAATAAACCAGAGGTTTGCTATGACAAACGCGCCTAATCCATTGGGGATACCCGATATCACCTCTTTTTTACAGCAAGTCTTTGGCCAGGTCGCCTTCTGTTTTCCAACCCAAAAGTCAAACCTGGTGCCTGCGCTGCAAGCGTCTTTCTCACTCGCCGATATCTGCTGGTTGAACCAACATCAGTGGGGTGATATTCGCCTAGCCAAGTTTGATTCAGCAGATGCCAGGTTTGCCGATCAGGCGCCGACGGCCGACCTGCTCAGGCAAGCCTTTGAGCAGGGCCATACACTGCTGGTAGACAATTTACAGACCAAAAATGGCCTCTTTGCTACGCTCTGTCGGCAGTTAAGCCGTCAGTTTGCCTGCCCAACCCGCTGCCTCGCCCATTGGTCACCTTCGTACAGTGAGGGTCAGGCGCTGCAGTATGACGATCAGGATGCTTTTGTCGTCCAGGTGAGCGGCAGCAATAACTGGCAGGTCGATTTTAACAGCGAGTTTAGGCCCTTTGGGGGGGAAGCCTACCAGTCGACTCGGGTCGAACAGTGTAAAACGCTCAAACAACTGAAGTTGGCCGTAGGTGATATCCTCTATCTCCCGCGCGGCAGTTGTTATAAGGCCGCAACTGGAAGTGAGCAGTCGCTGCATTTTACGTTCTCGATTTGCAGTTTGCGCCTGCGGGATCTTTTGTTGGAATTGCTGGCACCGACGCGGCCGGATCTGGATTCCTTGCGACCGGCGCTGCGGGCGGAGGACTTTAGTCCGGCTCAGGGGGAGAACGCTCGAGCCGGGTTGTTGGGCTATCTGGATGCTCTAACTAGTCGACTTCGATCCGAACCAGGGCTGGTCGATGATGCCTTATTGGCAGTGCATAAAAACTTCGCCAGTCAACTGGCACCGCTCAATCTGCAGTTAGATCGACAGTTGCACCGTGGCGATCCGGTGCTAACCCTCGATACTCGTCTGATCGTCAATCCGGAACAGTACTTTGTCTTCGATGAATCCGCTCTGCGGGTGTACTTTAGCGGTGGAGACATTCGTCTGTCTGCTGGTTATCGCTGGGTGTTCGACCTACTACGCCTTACCGAGGGATTTTCACCACAGGAAATCATCAGCCAATACCAGCGCTCGGACCGCGAGGTCGAGCTGGACGCCTTCGCGCAACTGCTGGCGAAGGATCTACTCTGGTTAGACCGCAAGACCTCTTGAGGTCTGTCCCGAACCGACCACCAATGCTAGCTTAGTCGTAGGTTGGCCCGATCCCGATATTGCTTGGGGGTCATACCCTTGATGCGCAGAAAATGGCGATTAAAGTTCGAGACATTGGTAAAGCCGGAGTCGTAACAAATCTTGGTGATTTGATTGTGAGATGTTTTCAATTGCTCACACGCCTTGCTAATTCGAACCTTGATCAGAAAGTCGATGTACTTAATGCCGGTCGATTCGAAGAAGTACTTGGACAGGCGATTCGGCGAAAGCCTGACATGCAAGGCGACATCTTCGAGTCTAATTTTTTCGTTGTAATGTTGTAAGATAAAATCGATCGCCTTGTTAACCACGCGCAGGGTTGGGCCGGCAAAATCTTGCCAATCCCGAGCCGTCGATAGAGTAGTCTTTTCCTCCGTTACCAAGTTATTCATCAGTTCCAGAAAAGCGATCATTTTTTCCAAGCCATCGCTGCTGGCAATACGTTCATACAGATCGGTGTAGATCGCGAGGTCGCGCGGTTGAAACTCATGGCCAGCGCCTCCCGTGCGAATGATATTCACGATCTCCCGCAGTTCCGAAATATGCTGGCTCGCTGCTTCAAACATGTCGCCGTCAAAATTAATGACCTTGATCCTTAGGGGTTCAGGGGTCGACTCCGTTTGTGAGTCTGAATCCGCAATCCATATGTGGGGCAGGTTAGCGCCGGTCAGTACCAGATGGCCGGGTTCATAGCGGCCAATATAGTCGCCAATAAAAAACCGCCCAGAACTAGCCACCACCAGATGCAGTTCCAATTCTTTGTGGCAATGCCAGGTGGCTTGGGCACTGGATGCACCGTGCTCGAGATAGCGAATAGACGAATTGGTGTCATTCAAAGCCGGCAACTCAGGGGTCACTAAAAGCCCTCTGGTTGCGATTGTGTTTCCGTCCATAATACCCTCTAAATACCTTGCCTGAACTTTAGTCACGACGGGATCGTCTACTAAAAATTTGCATTTACTTTTTTGTTGGGTCCTAAGAGCAGACGGCTCGAAAGGTAACGAATACCGACCGGCCAAAATCAGCTTACCATTTTCATTAAGCAAGAGTCGTGATTTCGTAAGTAAGTATTGTCTTTGGTTTTTGTTGCATACCTCTTTATGGATATAAGAATAGTTTATTTGATTTGCTTCGGTCAAGGCGGCGCCTTTTTAGGGAATATTGTTAAGTTGTATTAATCAGGCTGTTTTTTTTGTTTGATGAAATAGTATCAGTTATTTTTAATTTTTTTATTGGTTTGATAATGGGTGGGCTTCGTTTAAAATAGAGATTTTTCTTCCTGGATGACGGTGATCTTATCATCTCTGGGCTTACCATTAAGGGTCTTAAGGTCAATGGGAATGGGTCCTATAGCGCGTTTCTCCATTCGAGATTGATATTTTTTTGTATGTCTTAAATTGTTTTTTTTGTAACTCTGGTATTGCCTGAGGTGGTCTTAAAATAGTGCGAGCCTGTGCTATACGGTTCGGCAGCGAGTGTTTGGGATGTCTGTGATTTTTATGATAATTAAAAAGTGAAAATAAAATCATCAAAAATAAGGTAAATAGTACATATAATAGTTTATTAAATTAGTCAGCTCTAGTGCGATTTTGTGCTTTAAACTTGAATCAAAAACATCCAAACCAATACTATTTTAATTAATTGATACTTTAATTTTTTTTGGTTTATTAGTGAGGCGGCTGAGCTCAATATTGTAATATGCATAGCGTCTGGTTGATCGGGAAGCTGTTCTAAGTTCTACCGCGGTAAGCCACGACCGTTTCATCTAAAGGCATTTTATCGCTACATGTGCTGGTA
>JGI20152J14361_10000156_pt1 | contig 53661 bp, 52 predicted proteins | sample COG_02_FD_14361 | JGI IMG/M metagenome (IMG submission 14361)
ATGGTCTGCCACTTATTCACGCCATCATAATTACAGGTGATGGTGCCCGCGCCAATGTTGACCCGGGCGCCAATGGTGGCGTCGCCCAAGTAACTTAAATGGCTGGCCTTGCTGCCCGGCCCCATTGTGGTTTGCTTCACTTCGACAAAATTGCCAATCGCCACGCCAGCACCTAATACCGCGCCCGGTCGTAATCTGGCATAGGGTCCGACTTGGCAATCTTGGGCAAGACTTGCACCTTCCAGCGATGAATGCGATTTTATCAGGCTGTTATCCCCAACCACGCTATTTTTAATCACACTCCCAGCTTCGATCACAACGCCATGACCAATCTGACACGGACCTTCAAGGACAGTATTCACATCCAGCACCACGTCACGACCAAAGCTCACAGCACCCCGAATATCAACCCTCGCCGGATCCAACATCCGAACGCCCGCGCGCATCAATTGCTGCGCTTGTCGGCGTTGGAAAAACCGCTCCGCTGCGGCGAGCTGAACCAGGTCATTCACGCCACTGACCGCCTCAGCCTGATCGGTCGTTACAGAAGCAACCGTCAGGCCTTGGTGCACCGCAATCGAGATGATATCCGTCAGGTAATACTCCCCTTGCCCATTATCATTCGATAACGGTGCCAAGAGGCCCGGCAGTAAGCCTGAGTTAATTCTGAAAATGCCCGTATTGATCTCAGTTATGCTGCGCTCGGCTGCCGTTGCATCTTTATCCTCAACAATCCCGAGGACCTGCCCTTCCGCATTACGTTGAATCCGGCCATAGCCTGCGGGGTTTTGTAAATTAACGGTGAGCACCGCAACGTCCGCTGGATCCTCAAATAAAGGCTGAAGCGTTTCTCGCGCCAGGAGCGGTACATCACCCAACAACACCAGCACCGCAGCATCGCCGTTGATGAATGGCGCCGCTTGTTGCACGGCGTGGCCGGTGCCGAGCTGTTCTGTTTGAACCACCCAATTCAAATCACCCTGATCTTCGATAGCGGCTTTCAGGCCAGCATGGTCTTCTGAAACCACCAAATGGGTTTTGGTCGCCTTCAGGGCCCGCGCAGTTGACACCACGTGGGCAATCATCGGCGCGCCAGCAATCGGCTGAAGCATTTTGGGGACCAAAGTCTTCATGCGAGTGCCTTTGCCGGCAGCTAAGATACAAATTTCGAGGGGCGTATTCATCATGAGAGTTTACCGCGCCAGCAGCGAGGGAACCACCGCGGACTAAGCGCTAGATTGAGGTTTTATCGGTGGGTTACAAACAAGACGCTACAAAAAAACCGCTAAGCGCTTGATGTCTGGCATTACGACACATTGCCGTTTTCAATCTGGGTTCTGCCGATATCAAACTCTGTTTTTCTGGTCTCGCATTTTTCGGACGGTGCGCAACATCGCTGCTTGCTCTTGAAGATCAGCTGTCACCCGCGCGAAATCAACTTCCGCACGTTGATCCAAAAGCTCGGCTTGCGCTTTGCGCTCAGCTTCGGCCGCTGCCGCTTCATCAATGTTGTCCGCTCGGATCGCCGTATCGGCTAAAACCGTGATCGACGTTGGCTGGACTTCGATAAAGCCGCCGGAGGCGAAAAAGATTTCATCTACGCCACCTTCCAAAACCAATTTAATCGGCCCCGGTTTGATGCCGCTCAACAAAGGCGCGTGACCAGGCAGTATCCCAAGCTCGCCCATCGTCCCAGTCGCCACGACCATCTCAACCAAACCAGAAAAAATTTCCTGCTCTGCGCTAACAATACTGCAATGTACGGAGGCGGCCATATCTTATCCTTGCTAATCCGATTTCCGGCTTAGAGTGTTTTTGCTTTCTCGATCGCTTGCTCGATACTACCCACCATGCTGAAAGCCGACTCTGGCAAATCATCATAATCGCCTTCGAGAATGCCTTTAAAGCTGCGAATCGTGTCTGACAAAGGCACGTAAACCCCGGGGGTACCGGTAAAGACTTCAGCCACGTGCATGGGCTGGGAGAAGAATTGACTGATCTTTCGAGCCCGATAGACCGTCAACTTATCTTCTTCAGAGAGTTCGTCCATGCCCAAAATCGCGATGATGTCTTTCAACTCTTTATATTTCTGCAAAACGCTTTGAACGCCCTGCGCCACATCGTAATGCTCTTGACCCACAACCAAGGGATCGAGCTGCCTGGAGGTTGAATCCAGCGGATCAACCGCGGGATAAATGCCAAGCGAGGCAATATCACGAGACAAGGTGACCGTTGAGTCCAAATGCGCGAAGGTGGTGGCAGGAGAGGGATCGGTCAAGTCATCCGCTGGCACATAGACCGCTTGGATCGAAGTAATCGAGCCGGATTTTGTGGTCGTGATTCGTTCCTGCAAGACCCCCATCTCTTCAGCCAGTGTTGGCTGATAACCCACCGCTGATGGCATTCGGCCCAGCAGCGCCGATACTTCGGTTCCCGCTAAGGTATACCGATAGATATTGTCGACAAAGAACAAAACGTCTTTGCCATCATCGCGGAATTTCTCCGCCATGGTGAGGCCAGACAAGGCAACGCGGAGCCGGTTTCCGGGGGGCTCATTCATCTGGCCAAAGACCATCGAAATCTTGTCCAAAACGCCAGCGTCGCCCATTTCGTGATAGAAGTCGTTGCCTTCTCGGGTTCGTTCGCCAACACCTGCAAACACAGACAGCCCGCTGTGTTCTTTCGCGATATTGTTAATCAGCTCAAGCATGGTGACGGTCTTGCCCACGCCGGCACCGCCGAAGAGGCCAACTTTACCGCCTTTTGCAAACGGGCAGATCAGGTCGATGACCTTAACGCCGGTTTCTAGAAGATCACGACCACCTGCTTGCTCTTCATAAGAGGGCGGATCTCGATGGATCGCCATGCGCTGCTGCTCGCCAATCGGGCCCTTTTCATCAATGGGGTTCCCCAAAACATCCATGATTCGACCGAGNGTTTCTTGACCCACCGGCACCATAATGGGNTCATTGGTATTGGTGACTTCAAGTCCTCGGCTAATGCCGTCTGAGCTNCCCATNGCAATGGTTCGAACNACGCCATCACCCAACTGCTGCTGAACCTCAAGCGTCAGATTACTGCTGGGAACAATCAGTGCGTCATACACACCCGGCACGTCTTCCCTTGGGAACTCAACATCGATTACCGCACCAATGACTTGAACAATTCGTCCACTACCCATGATCTATCCTCTCTTTTTTTCCTGCGGTGCTGTCTTAAACTGCTGCAGCGCCACTTACAATTTCAGAAATTTCCTGCGTGATCGCAGATTGTCGTGCATTGTTCATAATCAACTCGAGCTCATCAATCAAATCGCCGGCGTTGTCGGTCGCACTTTTCATGGCGACCATTTTTGCAGCCTGCTCGCAGGCCACGTTTTCAACGACCGCTTGATAAACCTGCGCTTCCAAATAACGCTTCAATAGCCCATCGATTAACTCGCGTGCATCGGGTTCATACAGATAGTCCCAACGATGTTGAAGGCCTGTGTCTTCGGTTGGATCCAGCGGCACCAACTGCGCGACCGTTGGTTGTTGCACCATTGTATTCACAAACACGTTATTCGATAAAAAGATCTTATCGACCTTGCCGTCTTCAAAGGCATCCAACATGACTTTGATCGAACCAATCAAATCATCAACCGCCGGGGTTTCGCTTAAATGTTGGCTCGCGGCCAACACTCGCCCGCCGTAGGTTCGAAAAAACTGGATCCCTTTGTTACCAATCAAACACAAGTCCGCTTCCACGCCCTGTTCAGCCCACTGCCTCATATGCGCAATCGTGGCTTTCAAAAGGTTGACGTTCAAACCACCGCAAAGGCCTTTATCTGTGGTGACGACAATGTAGCCCACCCTTGCAACAGCTCGCTCGCGCATGAACTGATGGGGATACTCGCTCGAGGCGTTCGCCATATGGCTGATCACCGATCGAATCTGATCAGAGTAGGGCCGGCCCCGCGCCATGCGTTCTTGGGCTTTGCGCATTTTACTCGCAGCAACCATTTGCATCGCACGCGTAATCTTCTGCGTGTTTTTAACACTGCCGATTTGTTTTCTTAGCTCTTTTGCATTCGCCATAGCATTCTCTGCTGTGCTAATCGAGAACGATTAGTAGGTTTGAGTCTTTTTAAACGCTTCAACTGCTGACCGCATGGTCGCAACGACCTCATCGTTGTAGGCGCCTTCGCGATCAACTTGGGCCATAAAATCGCCGTGCTCTGCGTGCATATAGCTCAGCAGAGCCGCTTCGAAGTCTAAGACTTTATCGACTGGCACGTCTTGCAAGAATCGTTCGTTTGCTGCAAACAACACCACACCCATCTCGGACACGGTCATTGGCGCATACTGTTTTTGCTTCATCAACTCATTAATGCGCTCGCCGTGCTCTAGCTGCCGGCGGGTTGCCTCATCCAAATCGGAAGCAAACTGCGAAAAGGCAGCCAGTTCTCGATACTGTGCCAAAGCCAATTTAATGCCACCAGAAATCTTCGACATAAACTTCATCTGGGCGTCACCACCCACACGAGAGACCGAAATACCCGGATTCATCGCAGGCCGTTCGCCCGAATTGAACTTGTCACTTTCCAAAAAGATTTGACCATCGGTAATCGAGATCACATTGGTCGGAACGAACGCCGAAACATCACCGGCTTGGGTTTCAATAATCGGCAGCGCCGTTAAAGACCCTGTTTTGCCCTTTACCGCGCCGCCGGTAAATTGTTCGACGTAATCCGCATTGACCCGTGCGGCACGCTCGAGTAACCGCGAGTGCAAGTAGAATACATCGCCAGGATACGCTTCTCGACCAGGTGGTCGACGCAGCAACAAAGAGATTTGACGATACGCCCAGGCTTGCTTGGTTAAATCGTCATAAATGATCAGGGCATCTTCACCGATATCTCTGAAGTACTCACCCATCGTGCAACCGGAGTAGGGCGCGATATACTGCATGGTTGCAGGATCCGACGCGCCAGCAGCAACGACAATCGTATTTTCCATCGCGCCGTGCTCTTCTAACGTACGCACAACGTTTGCGATGGAGGATACTTTCTGGCCGATGGCGACATAAACGCACTTAATGCCAGACTTTTGCTGATTAATGATCGCGTCAATGGCAATTGCGGTTTTACCCGTCTGCCGGTCACCAATAATCAATTCGCGCTGACCCCGTCCAACAGGGATCATTGAATCGATACATTTCAGTCCGGTTTGAACTGGCTGATCAACGTGCTGACGGGCAATCACGCCTGGCGCAACTTTTTCAACCGGCGCGGTTTGTTTGGTGTTAATCGGCCCCTTGCCATCGATGGGATTACCGAGTGCATCCACAACGCGGCCCAAAAGCTCCGGCCCGGTTGGCACTTCCAGAATTCGACCTGTGCAGCGTGCTGTNTGNCCTTCTTTAAGNACTTTATAGTCGCCTAAAACAACGGCGCCCACNGAATCACGCTCAAGGTTCAANGCAAACCCAAAGAGGTTGCCCGGAAATTCAATCATTTCGCCATTCTGGACATCGGCTAAGCCATGAATTCGAACGATCCCATCAGACACACTAACGATCGTGCCTTCGTTTCGGGCTTCAGAGGTCACGTCGAGCCGCGCAATTCTCTGTTTTATAATGTCGCTAATTTCTGAAGGATTCAGTTGTTGCATGTTTCGCACCTCAAGAGTGTTAATTTACTGTAGCGTTCCCGCCAGTTTTTGCAGTTTTCCGCGGACCGAGTCATCAATGACGGTATCCTCGGTTCGGATGACCACACCACCCAGCAATGAGCTGTCAGTTTCAGTTTCTAATTCAACGGTTCTTTGCAGCCGACGATTTAAGGCATCTTTGAGCGCGTCCTGTTCAGGGCCCGACAATTCATAAGCACTGACAATCGCGACCTCAACCGTTTTTTCATGGTTTGCTTTGAGCACTTCATATTGCTCACCAATCGTTGCGATCAACGCCAAACGATCGAAATCAGCCAGTACTTTAACGAAGTTCGCCCCCGAGGCGGTTAGATCATCACCCATAAGGTCGGTCAACCATTGGGCTGCGACCAATCCAGAATTGGCAGGATTATCGAGCATACGCTCAACGGCAGGTTCAACGACGGCCGCGCCAAGGAGCGCCAACATTCTTGACCAGCTGACTAGGCCATCAGCTTCCTCTAATGCGGTTGCAAACGCGGCGCGCGCATAGGGCCTGGCGACGGTTGCTAATTCTGCTTCAGCCATCGGGTCTCCTAAAGCTCTTGTGAAAGCTTCGTTAACATCGCCTCGTGCGCCGCGCGATCAATCGATTGCGACAAGATCTTCTCAGCACCTTCAACCGCCAAATCACTCACGCGCGCGCGCAAGGATTCTCGAGCCCGACTGATCTCTTGATCAATTGACTCCTGAGCGCCATCGATGATGCGCTTGGCTTCTTCTTTTGCTTGATCCTTCGCTTCATCAACGATCTGATTCGCTCGGCTTCTCGCCTGCGTAATCAATTCGCCCGCTTCTCGCTTTGCGGCTTCAAGCTCATTGGCTGCGGACTCGTTCGCTTGCAGGAGTTGCTGCTCCGCTCTCGAGGCATTTTCCAAGCCATCTGCAATCAATTTCTGGCGCGTTCGCATCATTTCCGTGAGCGGCGGCCAGACATAGCGCATGCAAAAGACCACAAACATCACAAAAGCAATGAGCTGACCCAACATGGTAAGATTAATATTCACGCGTCACCTCTTCGATGATCAGTTCTTCGGATAAAACCTAAAGGGCAAAAATCATATAAAGCGAAATACCTACGCCAATAATCGGTACCGCATCGACCAATGCCAACACGATGAACAATTGGGTCAACAACATAGGCTGTAATTCTGGCTGACGTGCAACGCCTTCCAAATATTTACCGCCCAACATCCCGATACCCACACCACTGCCGATTGCAGCCAAACCCATTAAGATACCGCCCGCTATAAAAATTAGCGCCTGTGCTTCATTCATCGTTCGCTCCTCGTTTACTTTTAACCGTTCGTTTAGTGTTCACCCGTGTCATGCGCTTGCGTCAAATAGACGATGGTCAAGATCATGAAAACGAATGCCTGTAATCCTATAATTAGAATATGAAAGATCGCCCAGGGCAGCGATAAAGCCCACTGCGCGTAAAACGGCAGCAGTGCAATTAGGATAAAAATCATCTCGCCAGCATACAAATTACCAAACAAACGTAAGCCGTGAGACAAGGGTTTTGCGATCATGTCGACGGTTTCGAGAATCAAATTAAACCAATACATTGACCAGTGTGGGATCGGGTGGGTGACAAGACCCGCGCCAAACTTTTTGGCCCCTTTGATCTTGAAATTATAGTACAGCACCAAAATAAAGACCCCAATGGACATGCCGAGCGTCGCATTTGGATCGGTCGTTGCAACGACCTTGAAATAGGGCACGCCGGCCAGCGCCGCAGCATGCGGGATAAAATCAACTGGGATCAAGTCCATCAAGTTCATTAAGAAGACCCAAACCAAAATTGTCAGCGACAAGGGCCCAATTAACGCGTTCGGGCGATTACCAAACACCTGCGCGATATTGGTTTCAACGAACTCAACCGTCATTTCGCAAAGGTTTTGAAGGGTGCCCGGCACGCCGGCGGTTGCATGACGCGCGGCCGTAATGAAGAGCGCTAAGAAAACAAACCCTAAGCCCACAGACCAAATCATCGTGTCTAGGTTAATCGCATAAAAACCCATTTGTTTGATTTCTTCGGGGCTATGGGCGATACCCCATGAGCCGTCGGGCAGTTGACCATAGGTCAAATTAGTCAAATGGTGTTGAATATACTCTTGTGATGTTGGCGCGTTGCTTGCCATTGCGTCCCTAACCCCTAATTCGTTCTTCAACCGCCAACCGTATGGTGGTCAAAACTTATACTGGTTCTGCTTTAGCAGAACCCTTCTCACGGGTTACCGTCCCGTCCTAAGCGCCTTCGCACGCTTTATCCCCACTCGAGCCCAAATCAATTGGCTTACAACCGCTCCAATTAAAAAACCGGGTAGCATCAGCTGGGGCCAAGTATTCAAAACCCCTATGGTGCCCAGTCCGAGCAGCAGCCACTTTACCCCCTGCGACCACCAAAGCGCGCTAAAACCGTTAGCGTCTAGCAAGAACCCCTGAGCGGTTGCCGCAATACCGGCGATCACCAGACCCAAAATCCCAGACCATGTTGCGCTCCACCCAGTGATTAAGGCAATGCAAACTGCCACAACCACCAAAACAAAATGTATCCTCAGCGCCGACTTCAACAGTCCCTGCCACTTAAACATGTCGCCCCTTCAGGACCATCTTCCGTCTTACAACGTCCTCTTCGGACCCAGTTTTCGGCGGGCAGAGTATAGAGATATTAGGATCGACCTTCAACTTTATCCTTGAAGAAATTCGGTTTTCACTCGGATTGGTTAATTACGGTCTTGCTGAGAAAAACCAGCTCGGTTTAAAACCCCTTCGAGCTCGTCAAAAGAATTATAGTCGATGACCAACTGGCCTTTACGCGCCCCTTTCTTTTTAAGTTTAACCGCCTGCCCAAAATACTCAGACAATCGATGTTCTAAACGAGCAACATCTGCATCTTGCCGAACAACGGACGTTTCGACGGCCGGCGCCAGTCGCCGCTTCACCAAGTTTTCAGTCTGCCTAACGGTGAGTTGCTTGGCCACAATTTGGCGGGCAATTTGGCCCTGGGCTTCTGGCTCTAAGGTCAGTAGCGCCCTCGCGTGACCCATCTCTAATTGACCGGCCAACAGCATCTCAGCGGCAATGCCGCCCAACTTCGATAACCGAATTGCATTGCTTACGGCGGTTCGACTTTTACCCACCGCGTCACCCACTTCCTGGTGGGTTAGTGAAAACTCTTCTACCAAGCGGCTCAGAGCGCGCGCTTCTTCAAGGGGATTCAGGTTTTCTCGCTGAATATTCTCAATCAACCCCAGAGCCAACTGATTCTTCGGCTCAACTGATTTAATCAAACAGGGCAGCTGGTCTAAGCCTGCGAGCTGGCTTGCTCGCCAGCGTCGCTCACCAGCAATTAATTCAAAGCGGCTCGCTTCAATCTGGCGAACTAAAATGGGTTGCATAATGCCATGTAGCCGAATGGAGGCCGCGAGTTCTTCAAGTTTCTCGACATCGAATTGGTGTCTTGGTTGAAAACGACCCGGCTGAATCCACTCGACTGGAATGAGGCGCAGGGTCTCCTGATCAAGTGGGACGTCGTTTACACCCGCATTGTTTGCAGCATCATCAACCGTTGCCACCACTGGCGTTGGACCGAGCAGTGCATCTAATCCGCGCCCCAACCCCCTCTTTTTACCCGCCATGTTATTGCTCCCTAGAACACCCGACTTACGAATGTCCTAATATTGATTAATCGGTTTGGGTCACTGCGTCTTGCGCGCCAAGAACCATTAAGGATGCCGCATCCTGTTCGCGCCGGACCAACTCTCCCGCAAGCGCAAGGTAGGCCTTGGCGCCAGAAGACGTGGGGTCATAAGCCACGATCGGCAGCCCATGACTGGGCGCCTCGGCTAAACGCACGTTTCTAGGAATCACTGTTCGATACAATTTATCACCAAAATGTTGTTGTAATTGCTCAGAAACATCTTTCGTTAAGCTGTTGCGCGGATCAAACATCGTCCTAACAATGCCCTCAATCTGTAAGCTTGGGTTGAGGTGCGCAACAACGCGTTTGATGGTTTCAACCAGGGCGGACAACCCTTCAAGTGCATAGTACTCGCATTGCATCGGGATAATCAGGCTCGTTGCCGCCGTAAGCGCATTAATGGTGAGCAGGTTCAACGCGGGTGGACAATCAATGACCACATAATCAAATTCATCCCTTGCACGGCCTAAAGCCGATTTTAGTCGGTACTCCCGGTCTTCAAGGTCCAATAGGTCGATTTCGGCACCGGTCAAGTCCGCGTTCGCGCCAACAACCTTTAAGCCCCCAGCCCCATCAACCATCACGTCCTGTAAATCATGATTTAGGATCAGTACGTCGTACACTGATTCTGTCAGCGCAGCCTTATTCACCCCGCAACCCATCGTTGCGTTGCCTTGGGCATCTAGATCGATGAGTAAAACGCGACGCCGCATGGCCGCAAGACAAGCTGCTAAATTAACCGAGGTTGTGGTTTTTCCAACCCCGCCTTTTTGATTGACCACTGCAAAGACTTTCAACTGTGGCTCCTTGATCGATTCACGTGGTAATTCATAGACGTTCTGATCGCGGCCTGATTTCAATCAGGAACCGGTCCTCCTGCAGACCAGGCACCGACAAGGGCCACAGCTTGGTTGTGGCTTGCAAGTCCAACTGGTGCAAGACCTCAGCTTCGGGCGATTTGCCCAACATTGCCAGTATAACGCCATCTTCCTTCAGCAAGTGTTTTATTGCGGGGACCAGACGCTGCAATGGTTTGAAGGCTCGGCAGAGCACTTGATCAAAGCCGCCCACTGGGATTGCTTCAACCCGGTTATGGATCACCGTCAGGTTTTGAAGGCCCAGCGCGACCTTAGCCTGCGTTAAGAATCTTGTTTTTTTACTGTTTGAATCGACCAGTACAAAGTCTTGGTTCGGTAAACAAATCGCCAGCGGAATGCCCGGCAGACCCGCACCCGTGCCAACATCAATGATTTGATTCCCGGAAACGAAGGGCAAAATAGCGAGCGAGTCCAGCAGATGGCGGATGACCTGGCCGCGATCATCTCGTATCGCCGTCAAGTTGAACGCCTTGTTCCAATGCTGCAGCAATCGAAGATAATTTAAGAAGGCATCTTCTACCGCAAACACATCCAGCGAGAAACTCGGTCGCATTTGTTGTTGTGCCGCAAAGGCCTGCAACCCATCCGCTAATTCGGTTTCTAAGCTCAAATGGCCGCTGCCCGCTTGGTTAGGCCGCCCTTACGTTTTAAATGAACCAAGAGCAATGAAACCGCAGCGGGCGTCACGCCAGAAATTCGACCCGCCTGACCGATATTCTCAGGCTTTACCTGCGCCAGTTTTTGCCTGACTTCATTCGAAAGACCCGAAATCGACGAATAATCGAGGTCCAAGGGAATCGCGAGCCCTTGCTGCGCTTTGAGCCTAGAGATTTCTTGGGTTTGCCGGTCGATATAACCTTGATACTTAAACTCAATTTCAACCTGCTCAATAACCTCTGACTCGGGGAGCGGCCGTCCAGCGGCCTTCAGTAAATCGGGTAGATTCACTTCTGGACGCTTGATCAACTCCGATAAACGATACTCCTTATGCATCGGCTCACTCAAAACAGCGTCCACTGCGGCATTACCTGCAAAGACCAAGGCGGATTTCATCTCACCTTTTAACGATTCTATCGCTTCTTGTTTTTGCTCGAAGGCCTCAAACTGTTCATCCGACAACAACCCGAATGTCCGAGCGGCGGCGCACAGCCTTTGATCGGCATTGTCTTGCCGAAGGATGAGCCGATATTCTGCTCGGCTGGTAAACATTCTATAAGGCTCTAAGGTGCCAAGGGTGATCAGATCATCAACCAGGACGCCAATATAGGCCTCCGATCGTGCAGGCGACCAGGCTGGATCACCCCGAGCTTGTAAGACGGCATTAATGCCAGCCAAGATACCCTGAGCGCCGGCTTCTTCGTAACCGGTTGTGCCATTGATCTGGCCTGCAAAAAACAAACCGTTTAAATGCTTGGTTTCTAAAGACGATTTGAGCTCTTTTGGCTCAAAATAATCGTACTCAATCGCATAACCCGGTCGCGTGATGTGCGCGGATTCAAACCCCGGGATGCTCCGTAACAGCTCAACCTGAACATCATAAGGTAGGCTGGTGGAGATCCCATTTGGGTAAAGCTCGTGGGTATTAAGGCCTTCAGGTTCGATGAAAATTTGGTGAGCGGTTTTATCCGCAAAGCGTACGATCTTATCTTCAATGGAGGGACAATAACGTGGCCCGATGCCGTCAATCACACCAGAGTACAAGGGTGAACGATCGAGCCCTGCTCGGATAATATCGTGGGTTTTCTCTGTAGTATGCGTAATGTAACAAGGCACTTGCTCAGGGTGGCACCCATCGGCAGACCAAAATGACATCTTGGGGGTCGGCTGATCTCCCGGTTGCGGCGTAAGCGTACTGAAATCGACGCTGCGCGCATCAACCCGAGGCGGCGTACCTGTTTTTAAACGACCAACCGCAAAGGGCAGCTCTCTTAAACGATCCGCCAAACGGTTTGAAGCAGAATCCCCAGCGCGGCCACCACTTTGCTGGTTTAAGCCAACATGAATGATCCCACCTAAAAAAGTGCCCACCGTCAAAATGACCGAGCGGGCCATAAAGCGCTGTTGCATTTGAGTGACGACCCCCACGACTCGATCTCCCTCAACGACCAGGTCATCAACCGATTGTTGAAAAATTCTAAGCCTTGGCTGGTTTTCCAGTCGAGCCCGAATAAATTGTTTGTACAATTGCCGATCTGTTTGGGCTCTTGTCGCTCGCACCGCAGGGCCTTTTCGGGCATTCAACACCCTGAAGTGAATGCCAGCAGCATCTGCAGCTTCCGCCATCACCCCGCCCAAAGCATCAATTTCTCGAACCAAATGACTTTTGCCAATCCCGCCGATGGCCGGATTACAGGACATTTGACCCAAGGTCTCGATATTCTGGGTCACCAGTAGTGTTTCAGCGCCCATGCGCGCAGCCGCCAAGGCCGCTTCGCTACCAGCATGGCCTCCACCCACAACAATCACATCAAATGTCTCTTGCAATGCACTACCCTCGAATTAATGGTTACCCCTATCGGGCCCAATGCGTGTGACGGCGCTCGAGCCGTTATTCAGCGACAACACACTGTTACAATAACGACCGCGTTCCTAATAACAACGGGTTGCAGCACGACTGCAAATAGCCAAGCCACATCGCAATGTTAGGACGCTTTGGCTCGGATCCCAAGCCTTACAATGGATCCTTACTTACCGATACAAAAACTGCTGAAGATTTTCCCGAGCAGATCATCACTCGTGACTTGCCCAGTAATTTCACCCAGCGCAATTTGGACCTGCTTTAAGTCTTCCGCCATCAACTCTCCCGGCAAACCTGCCAACAAACTCTTTTTCGCCTGAGTCAAATACTGGGCGGCTTCGGTTAAGGCAACGATATGGCGGGTCCTGGCCGAAAATAACGACTCCGAATCATCGCCAACACCCACCATCTGCTTAATGCCGGACGCTAAATGGTCCCAGCCGAGACCGGTCTTAGCGGACACAAGAAAGGTATGGGAATCCCCTGCCAACAAATCCGATAGCGCGCGCTGCATCGTTTCAGGCAATAAATCCATTTTATTTAACACAACCAATCGCTTAACTGTCGCATCATCCTCAAACAAACCCGCCTGGGCGGCCATCAAGTTCTGCTCAAGTACACTGCGGCAAAGATTCAAGGGCGTTAGATCCAGTGCCGTTACATCGATTATCCATAAACACAAATCGGCCATTAAAGCCGTTTGGCGCGAACGTGCTATGCCTTCTTGCTCGATCGCATCCGTGGCTTCACGAATACCTGCTGTATCAGCAATTTGGATCGGGTAGCCATCCAACAGTAGCTGCTCACGAATCACATCCCGTGTCGTGCCGGGAATCGCCGTCACAATTGCACTGTCTTGGCCTGAAAACCGGTTTAAAACACTGGATTTACCTGCGTTCGGTGACCCAACGAGCGCAATTGAAAACCCCGCCTGCAGCCTTCGACCTTGCTCAGCCTGCTTTAAAATTTGCTGCAATTGCGCATCGATCCTTGTTATTCGCTCTAGCACAAAGGGCTCGGCTAGAAAATCGATCTCCTCTTCCGGGAAATCGATCGACGCCTCGATGTAAATCCGAAGTTCAATCACGGAGGTAACCAGCGCATTGACTGCTTTTGAAAAAACGCCCGTTAAAGATCCTAGAGCACTTTTTGCAGCTTGCTCGGACGCGCTCGCGATCAGGTCGGCCACACCCTCAAGTTGCACTAAGTCCATCTTGTCATTCAAGAAAGCCCGCTCACTAAATTCGCCGGGCCGCGCCATTTTAGCGCCCATTTCAACGCAAGTTTGAATCAGTGTGCTGACCACGATGGGGCCGCCATGGCCCTGAAATTCAACGACGTCCTCGCCCGTAAAAGAATTTGGTGCCTGGAAATACAAGACCACGCCCTGATCAAACACCCGACCGCTCGCGGTCTTAAGCGATCGAAAATAAGCGTGCCTGGGTTTACTGATTCGCCCTGCGACACCCTGCGCGATGGTGAGGGCGCTTGCCCCCGAGAGCCGCACTACCGAGATACCAGCGTGGCCCGAAGGTGTTGCTTCAGCAACAATCGTCGCTAGCGCATCGGAGGTACTAGGCTCTGGGTGCGTTTTCAAGCTGGCGCGTAACATAAAGTTGCTGCAACACAGAAAGGATGTTGTTAATCAGCCAGTACAAAACCAAGCCGGACGGGAACCAGAGGAAAAAAACGGTGAAAATAATCGGCATAAACTTGAACACTTTAGCCTGAACCGGGTCTGGTGGTTCCGGCTGCATCATTTGGGTCAAATACATCGATATGCCCATTAGAATCGGCAGGACGAAGAAAGGATCCATAACCGACAAGTCGTCAATCCAGAGAATAAAAGGCGCATGGCGCAGCTCAACACTCTCCATAAGGGTCCAATACAGTGCTAAAAATACGGGCATTTGAAGCAGAATCGGTAGGCAACCGCCGAGGGGGTTCGCGCCTTCTTTTTTGTACAACTCCATCATCGCTTGACTGAATTTTTGCCGGTCTTCGCCATACCGCTCTTTCAATCGAACCATTTCTGGCTGCAACTTACGCATCTTTGCCATTGATTTAAAGCTTGCTGCTGACAGCGGATACAGCAGGGTTTTAACGCAAACCGTGAGTAAAATAATGGCAAAACCCCAGTTATTCACCAAAGAGTGAATCCACGTCAGCGCCGAGAATAGCGGTTGCGCAATAAACCAAAGAAAACCGTAATCGACGGTTAAATCAAGGCCTTTAGAAATTTCGGCCAAGGTTGCTTGGTTTTTAGGACCGGCGTAGAAGGATCCGCCCAGTTGTCCACGCCCGCCTTGTGCGACGGTTAAAACGCCCGATGTGAACCCTAAGGTGTATAGGTTTTGTTCTGGCTCAGCCGTAACATTCAAAGCACGCGCATAATAACGAACCGAGTCGGATTGGGTGGGGACCCAGGCACTTAAGAAATAATGTTGAAGAAACGCAATATAACCACCTGTAAAATCTTGCTGGTAAGCCCCATCTTCTAAATCGGACAGGTCAATTTTGTCATACAGGTCTTCTTGTGTGCGCGTTGCAATACCGAGATAGGGCTGTAGTCCCATAGCATTATCAACTTGAAATAAAGGCGGTCTACCATCGCGTTTAATTTGTCCGAAAAACGCCATATTCACTGGGCTGTTTGAGCCGTTCGTGATTTCATAACGCACATCGATCAAGTAGTTTTGCGGCTTAAAGGTGAATATTTTAGAAATTCGTACGCCGTTCTCGTCAGGGTATCTCGGCGTGAGGACAACCTCGAGCTCGGATTGGCCTGTTTTGAGCTCGAAGGTCCCAGCACTCGTTTCATAATTCGGGCGAGCACCATTCTTATCCGTGCCATCGGGTCCAATTAAGCCGCTTTGTGCAACATATTGGTTACCGGAATCCATTAGTTTTAAGGGGCGATCTGGCTCAACCAGCGCCGCGGGATATTTTGGCAGCGCTAAAGAAACGATGTCGCCGCCCAGCAAATCAATGTCGATGCTGAAGACATCGGTTTGAACGTGCACGATATTGGCGCTCAAGGTGCTCGGTACGGAGGTCGGCGCGGCCTCTACATTTGGAATAAAAGTATCAGATGAAAGCGTTTGGGCAGGAGACTCTCCACCAGCGGATGCAGGCGCTGATGGAAAAGCATCAACCGTTGCCGTGGTGCTGGATTCAACTTGTGTTCGAGTCCCTTGATGACCGTAATCTTCCTGCCAAGCCAGCATGAGCAAGTAACCGGTGACCGCCAAACCCATAAAAATTAAAATTCTCTGATAATCCATTACCGTTACCTTTCGCTTATCTCGGGTACTTCATCAACGCCGCCGGCATGAAAAGGGTGGCATTTACCAATGCGTTTCAAACTTAAAACAAGACCTCGAAAAAAGCCGTGCTTTTCAAAACTCTCCAGTGCGTATTGAGAACAAGTGGGTGCAAAACGACAGCGGGGCCCAATGATAGGACTGATAAAGAATTGATAGCCCTTGATCACGATCATCATCAATTTACTGATCATCGGGCGCCCCTGCAGCGGCGATTTTCAAAAACGCATCATCCAGCGCGCGTCTGAGGGTTTTCTTGGTTTCCGTTTTTGGTGGTCGCTTCGCTAACACAACGTAGTCAATATTGCGTGTTTTAAGGTGCCGAAAAGATTCCCTAACAATTCGTTTGAACCGATTGCGGGCGACTGCTTTTGGAATATTCTTTTTACCAACGACCAATCCAAGTGTGCCAGGTGTACCGCTGAGATGTTTCGCTAATACCAAGAAGCTTGTACTGTGGACTTTTTCACTCGGTGTTTTGAACACCGAATCAAATTCGGCGCTGCTGCGCATGCGATGGTGGGAAGAAAGAGACTTCGTGGGACTTGCCATCGGTTCGTCAACTCAAAGTGAGGTCAATAGATGCCTCAGCTTAAGCAGACAATACCTTTCGGCCTTTCGCACGGCGACGCTTTATGACAAGGCGACCGCCTTTTGTTGCCATGCGCGCTCGAAATCCGTGGGTGCGCTTTCTCTTGATAACACTTGGTTGAAAGGTACGCTTCATCGTTTTAATCCCACATGACTTTGGACGCGCGATTCTAAAGACTCTGGTGGACTCCGTCAACGCGTTTGTATTACTGGATGATCAAATCTAGGGGCTTTGATAAGGCTTAATATAAGAGATTAGTTATATATATAATTTATTATTGTTGTTTTTATTAAGGCGCGTTTTCCTGTGGATAGGTCGCTTTTTAATTGCGATAACAGTTGGTTACGCAAAGCATGACTAGGTGGATAAGGTGTGCGCTATTGCTGCATAGCGTGTGCGTAAAGATGGTATGAAAGCATAGGTTATCCACATAGAGATGCTGGGGATTTCATAAGATTCGTTTCACTGACAGGCTACCCACAAGTTATCCACAGGTTTTGCAATAAACCTTTGAATTAATATCAGTTTTTTAACACAAATAAGGCTTTGCCTCTGGCCATGGTTCTGGGTTTAGGGTTAGTATCGAGGTTCGGATTTTAGTAAGCAATCTCGGATGTCTCAGCGCGCAGGATTGTCTAACTTACTAAAAAACCTAAATTGGGACGCATAGGTTCAGTCCTATCTTGATGAGCGATAAGAGTAGTAAAGTTGTGGTGTCCTCGATTTGGCAAAATTGTTTATCTCGCTTAGAAACTGAGCTCACTGCTCAGCAATACAATACCTGGATTAAACCGTTACAACTTGTCGGTACCACTGACGACGGCGTGGTCTATGCGCCGAATAAGTATATTCTTGATACGGTTGAGCGCCAATTCTTAGTCCGGATCAAGGCAGTGCTCCTTGAATCCGGTATGCAAACCGTTGCGCTTAAGATAGGAAGCCAACGAGGCGAAAACCGCTCTGATCCCAGACCCAGTACGCCTAAAACGGCTCGGCAGAACAGTTTTTCTGAACGAGAAGCCTTTTATCCACTCCTTGAGCTCAATAAATCATTTACGTTTGATTCCTTTGTCGGTGGGCGCTCGAACGAGATGGCCAGAGCGGCGGCGATCCAGGTCTCAGAAAACGTGGGCGGATCCTCATACAACCCGTTGTTGTTGTATGGTGGGGTCGGTCTTGGCAAAACCCACTTAATGCATGCTGTTGGCAACGCGATTGCGGATCGGCATCCTGAATTGAAAGTGGCGTACATGTATTCCCAGCGCTTCATGGAAGATATGGTCCGGGCAATTGAGCACGGCGCAATGTCTGAGTTCACGCAATATTATCGCTCAGTCGATGTGTTACTGATGGATGACATCCAATTTCTAGCAAAAGGTTCTAAAAGCCAAGAAGAATTCTTTCATGTTTTCAATCGGTTACAAGAAGATGGGCGTCAAATCGTGTTGACGTGTGATCGGTATCCTAAAGAAATCCAAGGCCTTGAAGAGCGGTTGGAAAGCCGGTTCGTTTGGGGCATGACGGCCGCGGTTGAGCCGCCAGAGCTGGAAACGAGAGTGGCTATATTATTGAAAAAAGCGGAACGTGAGGCGGTCTATATCCCCTCTGATGCCGCTTTTTTTATCGCCGAGCGCGTTCGATCGAATGTCCGTGAGTTAGAAGGTGCATTAAGGCGAGTTATTGCCAATGCTCGATTTGCTGGGCGACCGATATCGATTGACCAAGTGAAGTCTGCGCTGCGGGATTTGATTGCGATCCAGGCCCGTCAGGTTGGCATCGATAATATCCAGAAGACCGTGGCTGACTATTACAAACTTCGAATGAGTGATCTGCTCTCGAAAAAGCGGAATCGATCCTTAGCAAGGCCGCGACAAGTCGCAATGGCGCTTTCAAAGGAACTGACAAACCACAGTTTGCCAGAAATTGGGGACGCGTTTGGCGGTAGAGACCACACAACCGTTTTGCATGCCTGTCGAAAAGTCGAAGAATTGAGGGAAATGAATCCGGAAATTAAAGACGACTATCGAAACTTGCGACGGATTTTAACCAGTTAAAATTTTTATCCTTAGCGGTATCGGTAAGGGCAGCAAGCGACGGTTTTAGGTTAAAAGTGGGTTCTTCAAGACTGAATATCGATGGTAAACTGAAATCCCGGGTCGCGTATTGTGCTTCAGAGGTCTTGAAAAAGATTAAAAGAGAAATCCGTCCGTACAACTGTGAACGCTTAATGGTGTCACCTTAAGAGTATTGTTATGAAATTCTCCCTCAATCGATCAGATTTGCTAGAACCATTGTCGAAAGTGGTGAGCGTGCTTGAAAAACGACAAACGCTACCGATTTTGTCGCATGTTTTGGTTGTGGTGAATCAGCAAGGGATTACCCTCACGGCAACCGATCAAGAAGTGGAGCTGCAGACTCAGATTGGGTTTGACGGTGGTAGCCTCAATATTGATGCAGAAGGTGGCTGCGCCTTGCCTGGTCGAAAGCTCTTGGAGATTTGTAAGCATTTACCTGCAGACGCCCGGCTAGATTTTAGGCGGCGCGATAAACATGTGGTCTTGAGCAGCGGTGCCTTCGAGTCCCAGTTTTCAACGCTCCCCGCCGAAGACTTTCCAAATATTGATGGGCAAGGCCAAGCGATACAGTCTTTTCGTATTGAAACGCAGCCGTTTCGACAAATGTTGGCTAAGACGGTTTTTGCCATGGCGCAACAAGATGTCCGTTATTTTTTTAATGGCATGCTGTTTGAACTAAGCGAAGGCGCGGTGCGTTTGGTGGCAACGAATGGCCAAAGGTTGGCTGTTGTAAGCAGACAGGTTCAGCATGAAGGCGCGTTACAGGGTAGGCCGATCGTTCCGAGAAAAGGTGTTTTGGAATTGGTTAAATTGTTGGACGAGGTGGATACCGAGGTGACCTTGTCATTTACGGAGAACTGCCTGTTGGTTGAGATGACCGGCTGCCGATTCCTTTCAAAGTTGATCGATGGCGAGTATCCGGATTACGAGAAGGCGATTCCAACTGGGTCTGACAAGCACTTTTCTTGTGATCGCCAGGCGTTTCGGGAAGCTTTAATTCGGACGGCGGTCATGTCGAATGAGGTGTATAAAAACGTTAAATTATCGCTTGAGACAGGTCGGTTGTCTTTGTTTACCAATAACCCGCTACAAGAACAGGCGGAAGAAACGCTGGCGGTTATGTATGAGGGCGACGACTTAGAGATTGGGTTCAATGTACACTTCTTGATTGAGGCTTTGAATGCGGTGGGAAGTGACGTCGTGCAGGTCGCGCTGTCAGGACAAACAAGTCCTTGTTTGATAACGGACCCCGAAGAAGACCAGGCTCAATTTGTCATTAGCCCAATGGTTATATAGGTATTTTTAATAGTAAGCGCTAACATACAAAATAATCTAAAGGAAATTTTGAACTTTTTAAAATCGACCTTTTTAAATATTAGCCCCCTAAGTTAAGGATTGAGCTATGAAGTTTTCAATCAGTCGCGAAACGTTATTGCGGCCGCTGCAGCAGGTAGCTGGGGTGGTTGAGCGTCGTCAAACGTTACCTATTTTATCCAATATTTTATTGCGCGTTGAAGGTTCTCGACTTTCGATGACGGGAACAGACCTTGAAGTTGAAATGGTTGGACAACTTAATGCCTCGGTAGATTTAGAAGGTGAAGTGACGGTTCCTGCACGCAAGTTTGTTGATATTTGCCGTGAGCTACCGGATAACGCCGAAATCGATATTACATTAAAAGAAGATCGGTTAGAGATTCGGTCTGGGCGCTTTCGGTCGAATCTGTCAACCTTGCCGGCGAGTGATTTTCCGGCTGTCGAGACGTCCAGTGCGGATAGTCAAGTATCAATCCAAGCTGAGGTTATGAAGCAGTTGTTAGATCTAACCGCTTTCGCTATGGCTCAGCAAGATGTGCGGTACTTCTTAAACGGTATGTTGGTTGAGCAGGGTTTTGGCNCCATAAGATGTGTTGCCACTGACGGCCATCGTCTGGCGTCAAATTATCATCAACTGGGNGAGCGAACGGATGAACCGGCGTCGCAAGTGATTGTGCCGCGCAAAGGGGTTTTAGAACTGCAGCGGTTGCTCAATGATTGTGATGAGGATGTGTCGCTTGCTTTTGGCGCGAATCACTTGCGGTTATCAACCGGACCTTTTCAGTTAACGACCAAATTAGTCGATGGTCGGTTCCCAGATTATGAGCGAGTCATTCCAAGAAATGGTGACAAACAGATTATTGCGAATAAGCAAGATTTGCGGCGGGCATTGAATCGAACGGCGATTTTATCGAATGAGAAATTCCGAGGTATTCGGGTTAATTTCAGCGAAGGCTTGATTACCCTGAGCACCAACAATCCCGAACAAGAAGATGCGGAGGAAACCTTGCCGGTCGACTATACCGGTACGCCTTTAGAAATTGGGTTTAATGTTGGCTATTTATTGGATGTGCTAAACGTGATCCGTGGGGAAACCGTTAAAATTACGGTGTTTGATGGCAACAGCAGTGCCTTGATTGAGGATCCTGCGGTAGAAAACGCCCTCTACGTGATCATGCCGATGAAGCTATGAGTCTAAGCCAGCTGGAAGTTCTCAGTTTTAGGAACATACAGCAGGCAACGTTAACGCCGAGTACGGGGGTTAACGGGTTTTATGGGGACAACGGCAGTGGTAAAACCAGCTTGCTCGAGACCATTTATTTTCTGGGACATTTTAGATCGTTTCGTGCTCAGCACGCAGCCTCGGTGATTGGAGATGACTCGGAGTTTGCATTGGTTCGAGGACGAACCACCGGCGGGGACCAGTTGGCGGTTCAGCGAGGTCGCAGCAAACGGCATCAATTACGACTGAACCAAGAACCAATCGTACGAAGTAGCGCCTTGGCCGCGGTATTACCGACCATGGTGTTCGACCCGAACACCATTCAGTTGGTGCTGGGTGAGCCAGAACGGCGTCGACGGTTTTTAAATTGGGGACTGTTTCACGTGAAACCCCAATTCTCAGAAGAGTGGCGGGCTTGTGCGCGGGCATTGCATCAGCGAAATCAGCTGTTAAAGCTTGGCCGATCAAATGATGCGCTGAGTGACTGGACGCGCGTTTTGGCAGCCCATAGCGAGGTGATCGACAGTTATCGCGAGGCATATTATCAGCAGTTGCGCCTTGAGTTCCTCCGATTAACGCAGTTACTTGGGCGTTTCGATGGGTTAAAGCTTGAATACCGGCGTGGCTGGCCGTCAGAGATGTCGTTGGCGGAAGCCTTGCAGGCAGATCTGGCAACGGATCTTAGGAGGGGGTTTTCGCAAAAAGGCTTGCACCGATCAGATTTACGATTGTCGGTGGGAGGCCGNTCCGTGATTGAGCACTACAGCCGGGGCGAGGCGAAAATGTTGGCTTGGGCGCTGAGTTTGGCGCAGTTGAGTTGCTTGCCGGATGTCGTGCGCCAAAAGACGATTTTATTGGTTGATGACCCGGTTGCAGAAATAGATGGCGATCACGGTCAGCTCATCTCAGGTTGTTTAACTGAAAATAACCCGCAAATTTTTACGACCTGTACCGATCCAGAAGCATTAACGCAATTTTGGGGGCACAAATTAAACCGGCTGTTTCACGTGAAACAGGGTATAATTCGGGACACTGGAGGGGACCACTATGAGTGACGAACGGACTTACGATTCAAGCAGCATTAAGGTTTTAAAAGGCCTTGAAGCGGTCCGCAAGCGGCCTGGGATGTATATCGGTGACACGGATGATGGCACTGGTTTACACCATATGGTTCAGGAGTTGGTCGATAACTCGATTGATGAAGCCTTAGAAGGACATTGTTCCAGTATTGACGTCATTATCCACCCAGACCAGTCTGTAACGGTTTCAGATGATGGTCGCGGAATCCCAACGGATTATCATGAAGGGGAAGGGAAATCTGCTGCCGAAGTGATTATGACGGTACTTCATGCTGGTGGTAAGTTTGATGAAAGTAGTTATAAGGTATCTGGCGGCTTACATGGCGTTGGTGTCTCCGTGGTCAATGCTTTGTCTTCCGAGTTAACGCTCACTATTTGGCGAGGTGGGGAGGTTTGGGAGCAGGTTTATCACTATGGTGAGCCTCAAACACCCTTGAGAGTTGTTGGACAAACCGAGCGCACAGGTACCCGCTGCCGATTTAGACCTTCAGAAGACACCTTTTCAAATATCGAATTTCACTACGATATCCTCGCGAAACGGTTGCGAGAGCTTTCTTTTTTAAATTCAGGCGTTGCGATTCAGTTAACCGATGAGCGGACGGGACGAACAGAAGCCTTTAAGTATGAAGGTGGCGTTCGGTCATTTGTTGAGTATTTAAACCATAATAAGACGGTACTCAGCCAAATTTTTCATTTTAAAGCCGAACGCGAAGATGGTATCGGGGTTGAAGTGGCTTTGCAATGGAATGATTCCTACCAAGAAACCTTGCTGGCTTATACGAATAATATCCCTCAGACCGATGGCGGGACGCATTTACAGGGTTTTCGAACTGCGCTGACCCGATCGTTGAATACCTATATTGAAAAGGAAGGCTTGGGGAAGAAGGCGCAGGTTAATACAACGGGTGACGACGCTCGAGAAGGCCTCACGGCAATTATTTCGGTCAAAGTACCGGATCCTAAATTTTCATCCCAAACCAAAGAGAAATTGGTCTCCTCCGAAGTCAAAACCGCTGTTGAGCAGGAAATGAGTCAATCTTTTACGGATTTTCTACTTGAAAACCCACAAGAGGCTAAATCAATTGTTCAAAAGATGATTGATGCGGCAAGAGCCCGAGAGGCGGCGCGGAAAGCACGCGAGATGACGCGTCGAAAAGGGGCGCTTGATATTGCAGGATTGCCCGGCAAGCTGACCGATTGTCAGGAAAAAGATCCTGCTAAGTCTGAGATTTTCCTGGTGGAGGGTGACTCTGCTGGTGGCTCAGCGAAACAAGGACGAGACCGAAAATATCAAGCCATTTTGCCTTTAAAGGGCAAAATTTTGAATGTTGAAAAAGCTCGATTCGATAAAATGCTATCCTCCGCTGAGGTCGGTACGCTGATTACAGCACTAGGCTGTGGTATTGGCCGACAGGAGTTTGATCCGGATAAGCTCCGCTATCATAAAATAATCATAATGACAGATGCTGATGTCGATGGTGCGCACATTAAGACCTTGCTACTGACCTTCTTTTTCAGGCATATGCCTGAGTTAATCGAGCGTGGCCATGTTTTGATTGCGCAGCCGCCTTTATATAAGGTCAAACGCGGTCGGCAGGAGCGTTATATCAAAGACGATGCTGAGCTCAATCAGTTTGTGCTGGAACTCGCGCTCGATGACGCCAGCTTGGTGCCGTCATCACTTGATACCCCCATGGCAGCAGAAGATTTTAGTGCTTTGGCCCATGAATACTTTGCAGTCCAAGAAAAATTGCGACGCCTAGAGCGACTCTATCCGTTGACGGTGCTCGGTAGCATGCAGTATGTCGACCGGCTCGACGTAGCAGATTTGAAAACCGAAGCCTTGGTGCAAGCTTACACCGTTGCGCTAGCGGCTGAGTTGGCGCGCCTGCAAAATGCCCAGACGCAGTATGAAACCGATCTGTTAGAAGATGCGTGAACGCGGAATCTTTTACCCTGTGGTGAATGTCATTAGCCATGGCTTTAAGCGGACCTATGAGTTCACCCATGACTTTTTCGCCTCGGCAGACTATCGTGACCTGGCCTTGTTTGGCGAACGCATGAAGGTTTTAGTCCCCACAGGCAGCTTGGTTCAAAAAGGCGAGCGTTCTCAGACCGTTGATCGGTTGAGCCAGGCATTGGATTGGCTACAGAAAGAGGCAACGCGCGGTCAATCTCGCCAACGCTTTAAAGGTCTAGGTGAGATGAATGCGGATCAGCTGTGGGAAACCACGATGGATCCTAATTTCCGAACCATGTTGCGGGTTAGTATCGAAGATGCGATTTCAGCCGATCAGATCTTTAATACGCTGATGGGTGATCAGGTCGAGCCCCGCCGGGAATTTATTGAGGCCAACGCAATGGCCGTTGCAAACCTGGATGTCTAAATAAAGTCGAATGGTTTGAGTCTGCTTTCTGAGCGCTCATGTTTGAGAGGACTCACGCCGATCATTGCAGTAAATTGAAGGCCGCAATATCGGTTAACACTTGATTTAAGTGGCTCAGCGTATTCAGGCGGTTCTCGCGGATTGCTAGATTCTCATCCATGACCATCACTTCTTTGAAATACGAATCAATGGTCTCCGCGCTGTCAGCAACGTTTGCCAGGCGGATGTCGATCGATTCGGTGCGAACGGCTTCAATTGATGTAATGCAATTGATCAGCTGCGCTTCTACGGGAACGTTGAAGTGTGCTGGATTGATGGTACCTGTGGCACTAGGTTCGGCCTTATCAATGATATTTTGCACCCGTTTTTGTGCTGTGATCACCAAGGCGCTTGCGTCGGTTTCTCGAAAACGATCAAGACTTTTGATGTCTTGCAAAGCGGTCCATAAGTTATGGATGCCGCTCGGTCGCGCTCGGATTGCTCGAATACTGTCCCATTTAGCGCCACGTTCGGTTAATAAATTTTCAAATCTATCGAGGATATAGGCCATGACCGGCGCCGTTTCACATTCTGCCGTGTGAAGTCGGGCAGATGCCCGAAGTAAGGCCATCAGATCTAGGTCGATCGGTGCCTCGATACAGATTCGAACCACTGCCAATGATTGCCGTCTTAAAGCAAAAGGGTCTTTGCTACCGGTAGGCGGCTGCCCAATGCCAAATAAACCGACGAGGGTATCAATGCGATCTGCAATCGCAACCGCACAAGCGGTCATACTGCTCGGCAATTCATCGCCAGAGAATCGGGGTAAGTAATGCCCTAAAATACTGTCCGCGATGACAGAAGACTCTCCTTGCGCTTTGGCATAGTAGCTGCCCATGATGCCTTGTAATTCTGGAAACTCACCGACCATAAGCGATACAAGGTCTGTTTTCGCAAGTAATCCAGCGCGTGCGGCTTCGGCTTCGTTGGTGCCTAGGCTTTTGGCGATAATGCCTGCCAAAGCGCTGATCCGACGGGCTTTATCGCCAAAGGAACCAAGCTCATTTTGAAAAACCACCTGATTGAGTTGCCCAAGAGCGTCCTCGAGCGGTTTCTGAAGGTCCTTGTTGTAAAAGAATTGCGCATCCGCAAGCCTTGGCCGGATGACGCGCTCATTGCCAGCGATCACTTGCTCAGGTTGTAGACTGTCTAAATTGGCAACGGTTAAAAAACTAGGCTGAAGCTCGCCCGCTGCATCCCGCAAGTGAAAATAGCGCTGATGTTCTCGCATGGCGGAAATGAGGGCCTCCTCTGGAACCGCTAAGAACTTCGGGTCGAAATCACCACTTAAAACGTGGGGCCACTCTGTCAATGCAGTGACTTCTTCGAGTAATCCAGGGTCATCAGCGGCAATCGCGCTCCTTGCTGAGGCGGCGGCATTCAGCTGTTCATTGATCAAGGCTTGTCGTTTTTCAAAGTCTGCAATGACGAATCCAGCCTCAAGCTTTGCTTCATACTGATCGGCATGGCTGAGTGTAATCGGGTCGCCGCCGGACATGGCGCGATGACCATAGGTGATTGCGCCAGCTGTTCTGCCATGGAACTGACAATCGAGAATGTCTTTGCCATAAAGCGCAACCAACCAACGCACAGGGCGTACAAATTCTGTGCGATAACGCTGCCAGCGCATCCGCTTTGCAATCGGTAAGGTTGCGGTGGCTTCAATCAGCATCCCTTGAATTTCGGAGCTCAGCGTTGCGCCGGCCTGAGTAGAACGGTATAGCACCCAGGCGCCTTTCTCGGTCTCTTCTTGTTCCAGCAAATTAGGATCGGTTATACCGCAGGATTTTAAAAAACCGTTTAACGCCTTGGTCGGCTGTCCATCGCTATCGAAAGCAGCGCTCAGCTTGGGTCCTTTTCGTTGGATTAATTGCTCAGGTTGAACGTCTTCGCAGGCCGATACGATCACCGCAAGTCGACGAGGTGTTGCGAATGCCGCAACGTCGCTATAGTTGAATTGACGAGCATCCAATGCCTTCTTAAGATTCTCAGCAAAGGCCGTTTTTAAGGCCAATAGGCTTTTGGGCGGTAGCTCTTCGGTCCCAATTTCAAGTAGTAAGGTTTCATGACGCATCAATTAGTCCTTTTAAAACAAAGGCGCGATCGCTGTCAGCAGCAAGTGGGAACCCGGCTGCTCGTCGTGTTTCGAAGTAGGATGCGCCGACTCCCCGTGCCAAGGTGCGAACTCTTAAAATAAAGCGTTGCCGCTCTGTGACTGAAATTGCGGACCGAGCATCTAACAGGTTGAAACAGTGCGAAGCTTTCATGACGTATTCATAAGCGGGTAGCGGTAAGCCGGCGCTTAAAAACCGGTTGGCCTCGGCTTCAAAATAGTCGAATTGTTGGAACAGACCATCGATATCAGCAAGGTCAAAATTAAAGGCCGACATCTCGACTTCGTATTGATGGAATATATCAGCGTAGCTGACGGGTTGGCCCTGGCCATTATTGGACCAAACCAGCTGTTGAAAGTCCTCAACACCTTGCAGATACAACGATAATCGCTCTAGGCCGTACGTGATCTCGCCCATGACGGGGAAGCATTCCAAACCAGCAACTTGTTGGAAGTACGTAAATTGGCTGATTTCCATGCCATCCATCCACACTTCCCACCCGAGGCCCCAAGCACCCAGGGTCGGCGACTCCCAGTTGTCTTCAACGAATCGAATGTCATGAACAGCCGGATCTATTCCGAGATGAATCAATGATTCGAGGTACAACTCTTGGAAATTTTCTGGATTGGGCTTCATGACGACTTGGAATTGATAATAGTACTGATAGCGATTGGGATTTTCGCCATAGCGCCCATCGGTAGGGCGTCTGCAGGGTTGAACATAAGCCGCAGACCAGCGTTCTGGCCCGATTGCTCTCAAAAAGGTTGCGGGATGGAAGGTCCCTGCGCCAACTTCCATGTCATACGGCTGCATAAGTACGCAGCCCTTAGCCGCCCAGAATTGTTGCAGGGTCAGAATCAGATCTTGGAAGGTATCAACTTTGGGCATGGTCTTTATTAACTGGGAAAAAACGAAATTATACAGGAAGTCTCAGCAGACCGTCTGCTTCTGTTACGGCCGGGCTTTGATGTTTTCGGGCGGGTCCTATGATTCGCTGAGGGGTTTTTGATTGCGGGATTCTTGGCTCGAGTACTGTAAACTTGGCTTAAGGCCTTTTAGGGATGGGGTGCTTCGTGTACTTGTTGATACGGATGATTGGATTACTGCCTCGACCATTGCTGCAAGTGCTAGGAAGGCTGTTTGGCCTGTGGCTGTTTTACGCTCGGTCAAAGAGCCGGCGCATTACCGAGATCAATCTTGCGCGGTGTTTTCCGAAAAACACCGCGCGCATTAATCATCGCCTAACGCGGGAAAGTCTGATTGCGACTTGTCAGACTGCGTTAGAAACGCCGGCTGTCTGGTGCAAGGATGGTAAGCGCTTGCTAACCTGGATCGATAATCGGTTCGGTGAAGCCCACCTGAAGGCAGCCATAGCCGATGATAAAGGGGTGCTACTGCTTATTCCCCATATTGGTAATTGGGAGCTCTACAACGCGTTTTACGCTCAAACGGTTGGTCAATTGACAGCACTGTTTAAGCCGCCAAAACAAAAAGCAATGGCGCGTATTATTGAGCGCGTGCGAATGCGTTATGGCAATCAAATGGTTCCCACCACGCCTCGGGGATTGGCACGCCTGTTTAAGGTTTTAAAGCAAGGGGGAACGGTGGCCGTGCTGCCAGACCAAGTGCCTGAGGTTGGCTTATTTGTCCCGTTCTTTGGTCAGGCCGCATTCACAGATCGATTAGCTCACCGCTTAGCGCTTAAATCCGGTGCGACGCCTGTGTTGGTTGCCTTGATCCGAAATGCTCGTGGTCGTTTTGATGTTCACTATCAACCGGGTTCCTGATCTGGGCCAGGAAGATGAAGTAATGGCGTTAACTGCGTTAAATGCCGCGGTCGAAGCGTTGGTGCGGCAATACCCGACTCAGTACCAGTGGGAGTATAAGCGCTTCAAGAAACAACCGACCGGTTTGCAAGATCCCTACCAAGGATTACGAGAGATCTGATCGTGTCCCAACAATGAGGGACTGGGCGCGAGGCTTTAGTCGAGTCGCCTGGGTGTCCGGTGAGAATCCCTCAATGAACAGCTTGATCGTGAGTCTGCTGCATAACCTCAGCAGTTCATTGGTTGCCAGTCGATAGGCCTTGTTGGTTGGGCCCGTTGCAGGCAAGTTCTCATCCGTCGTCTGCGTGAAGGTTTGGTAGAACAAGACGCCGCCGGGCGTAAGGCTTTGGATAATGGCCGGGATGATGTCTCGATCGAGGTACCGGTGAACGTAGATCAGGTCAAATCGCGCTTTACCGAAGGCCTCAGGCGTTATTTCAAGGCACTTCGTCGCTAAAGAAAGCGCTCGAGCCTTGGCCTCTTTTTGTAAGCGGTTGATCGCAACGCTTGATGCGTCCCATGCGGTCACGTCAAATCCTTGGTCAGCAAGATAGAGTGCGTCCGCGCCCAGTCCGCAGGCAACATCCAGTGCTAGGCCCCGTTCTGGCAACCAGTCTCGGTAGCGAATGAGATCGCTGTTGGGTGCGGGATAGTCCTGTACGGCCGCATAGGTGTTGTCCCAACGCTGTATTTTTTCGTTCAAAGGTTACTTCCGCCAATACATACCGGTGAACAGAACGAGGATGGTGAAAATTTCTAGCCGTCCCAGGACCATACCGACAACCATTGCGCTTTTTGCGGGATCCGTGAGGCTTGCGTAGTTTTCGGCAACGCTGCCAAGTCCAGGCCCTAAGTTGTTTAACGCCGCGGCAACGGATGAAAAAGCGGTTAAAAAGTCGGCGCCAGTACCCAACAAGACCAATAAGAGCAAAACAAACACAAAGACGTAAATCGAGCAAAAGCCCCAAACCGCCTCCATCACGTTATCTGTCATCACCCGATGACTGATTTTAATCGGGAAAATAGCATTTGGATGAATGAGCCGATGAATTTCTCGTAAGCCTTGTTTATACAGCAGAAGGACGCGAATCACTTTTAAGCCGCCTCCGGTTGAGCCAGCACACGCGCCAACGAAGGCCCCTAGGATCAACAAGTAAGGCACGATGTTGGGCCATTCCGCAAAGTTGTCCGTGACAAACCCGGTCGTTGTGAGCATTGAAACCACGTGAAAAGCGGCTAGCCGGAAGCTCTGCCAACCATCATCGCTGGATCCAGCAAGGATTGCCGTGGCGATCAAAATGGCGATCAGGATAAAGATAAAGAAACTGCGCACCTCTTCATCTCGCCAGTAGGATCGCAGCGAACGGTCGCGATAACAAAAGAAATGCAACGCGAAATTTAAAGAGGACAACAGCATAAAAATGATGGCAACGATTTCAATTGCTGGTGAATCAAAGTGACCCAAGCTGGCATCGAAGGTCGAAAATCCGCCGATCGCGACGGTTGAAAAACTGTGGCAAAGCGCTTGGAAAAAGCTCATTCCCGCGACCCAATACGCAAGACAACAGGCGATGGTTAAAGACAGATAAATTGACCATAAAGCCATGGCGGTCTGTTTGATTCGTGGGGTGAGTTTACTGTCTTTTACCGGGCCAGGCGTTTCCGTTCGATACAACTGCATGCCCCCAATGCCCAGCATGGGCAGAACGGCGACCGCCAAAACAATGATGCCCATGCCGCCCAGCCATTGCAGTTGTTGTCGATAATACAAAAGCGATTGGGGAAGTGATTCCAAGCCAATCATGACGGTGGCGCCGGTTGTGGTTAGCCCAGAAAAGGACTCGAACAAGGCGTCGACCAACGACAAGGCAGTATTGGGCGAGTCAGTAAAAGGCAGCGCGCTAAAGCAGCCGAGGGTGATGTAACAGAGCACGGTCACTAAAAAGCCGTCTTTCGTGCGAAGGGCCTCGGTGAATCGTCGAAACAGTAACCACAGACTAAAGCCGCTGGCAAAAATGACGGCGGCCGCTTTGATGAAAATTGCGTGGGCGCCGTCTTGATAAAAAACCGAGACGAACAACGGCGGTAACATGGTTGCGCTGAAAAACATGAGCAGCCCGCCGACAATGCGAAAGGTGACGCCCAGGCGCATGACTAAAAGAAACTCACGGGAGCTTGGAAAAGCGCTTCCACTTCCCTCAGTCGGGTTTTGTCGACCAGGAAAAGAATAAAATGATCATCCGCTTCAACGACGACGTTGTCGTGGGCAATGATGACCTGATCCCCTCTGACGAGCGCGCCGACGCTGGTTCCGCGCGGCAGCTTTAATTCTCCCAACGTTCTTCCGATGACTTTAGAAGTTTGTTTATCACCGTGTGCAATGGCCTCAATGGCTTCGGCAGCGCCCCGGCGTAGCGGATGGACTCGCACAACATCGCCGCGCCGAACGTGGGTTAATATGGCGCCAAGGGTTGCTAATTGGGGCGATATTGCGATGTCGATGTCTTGGCCTTCAATGAGGTCGACATACGCTGGGTTGTTAATCAGCGTTAGCACTTTACGTGCACCCAAGCTCTTCGCCAGCATCGACGACATGATATTGGCCTCATCGTCGTTGGTGATCGCGCAGAAAACGTCGGTATCTTCAATGTTCTCTTCAAGCAATAGTTCCCGGTCCGAAGCATTACCGTTGAGGACAATGCTGCGTTCAAGAGATTCTGATAGTGCAAAACAACGGTTGCGGTTTTGCTCAATAATTCGAACACCGTACCGGCTTTCGAGCTGTATCGCTAAGTTTTCTCCGATATGTCCGCCGCCAGCGATAATGATGCGCCGATTAGGGCGCTCATGTTGTCGAAGCTCATTCATAATGCTCTGGATATTCTCAGCCGCTGCAATGAAAAACACTTCGTCGTTTGCCGCTATAACGGTTTCGCCCTCAGGCACAATGGGTCGGTCGCCTCGAAAGATGGCCGCGACTCGCGTATCGGCCTGGGGCAACAGCGTGCGGATGGTTTTTAGGGCTTGATTCACGAGCGGACTGTCCGCCTCGATTCTGAGACCCACCAATTTCACCTGACCGCTCGCAAAGTCCATGACCTGCAACGCACCAGGGTTGTCAATCAGACGCTTGATATCGTGGGTAATAATTTCTTCTGGGTTGACGATATGATCGACCGGCATGGCGTCGTCCCGAAAAATACCACCACCGGTAAGGTATGCTCGGCTGCGAATTCGAGCGATTTTGGTGGGGGTATGAAACGCGGTATAGGCCACTTGGCACGCGACCATATTGATTTCATCAGAGTTTGTAACGGCGATTAACATATCGGCGTCTTCGGCGCCGGCTTGCTTAAGCACGGGTGGATGCGAGGCTTGACCACAGATCGTTTGAATATCGTATCGATCCTGAAGCTCCCGGAGCTTTTCGGGGTCGGTATCGACAACGGTGATATCACTCGCCTCTTTGACCAGGTTTTGAGCCAAGCTTGCGCCGACTTGACCTGCGCCCAAGATGATAATTTTCATAATCCGGGACTCATTTTTCTGACGTGCGCGTAGTAAAAGCCGTCATGCACACCCTTCGTTGGCAGCAACTGTACGCCGATTGATCTTGGAACGCCAACAGCCGGTAATGCAAGCGTTTCAACATCATGATGGTTGGCTAAAAACCACACAAGATTATCCTCATTTTCATCGCTAAAGATTGAGCACGTAACGTATAGAAGGCTGCCGCCCGGTCGAAGTAGGGACCAGCACTGGGTTAGTAACTGTCTTTGGGTTTCAATGAGTGTCGCCAAATCCTCTGGCCGTCGTAGGAGCTTAATATCGGGGTGTCGGCGAATAACGCCGCTCGCTGAACAGGGGGTGTCGAGTAGAATCCGGTCAAAGGTGCCAAGCTCAGGCTGAGGCTTTGCCAGGTCTAAACAGCGAAGATCGCCGGTCGCCCCCAATCGCGTAAAGTTTTCTGAAACGCGGGTGAGTCGGTCTGCATCAATATCAACGGAAACCAAATCAAGGGTCGGCGCAAGCTCTAATAAATGACAGCTTTTACTGCCGGGCGCACTGCAGGCATCTAAAACGCGTTCAAAAGGTTTAGGTTGTAATAGTTGTGCTGCGAGTTGGGCGCCAGAATCTTGCACGCTCACCCAGCCCTCATCAAAACCCGGCAAGTCGCCGACTGCGACGGCCTGATCCAGAATCAGTCCGTTCGGGCTGAGGTCGCAGGGTGTCGCCATGAGGTCCTTGGCAGCCAGCAGGATTTGGTACGCGGCGCGGGTCTGTTTGCCCGCATTGACTCTCAAAATCATCGGCGCGGGGTCATTGTTTGCGGCGATGATGGCAGCTTTTTGGTCTGGCCAATCCGCCTGAATGCGATCGAGTATCCACAACGGATGGTTTGTCAGCGCAACCTCTGCGTGTATCTCATTGATCACTGCCTGCCGGGTTCTTTGAAAGGTTCTAAGAGAGGCGTTGACCAGTCCTTTAGCCCAGGGTTTTTTCAGCTTTTTGGTGGTCTCAACGGCGGCGTTGACACTGGTATAGATCGGCTGGTTCAGGAACTCTGTGGCGCTAATGCCCAAGATCAGTAAAAGTTTGAGGTCTTGATGTTTTTTTTGCAGGGGCTTGTCTAAGATCGTTTGCACAATGCTGTCGAGCCAGAAATAGTGCCGTAACGTTGTTTGAACCAAAAAACGGCCTAGGGGGTCCAGTGCTTGTCCATTGTAAGCATGCCCATGAAGGATTGTTTGCGAAAGCACCGTTACTTCATTAATAAAATCCCTCATTTATTCGAACCGCTCGCCGGGGTCGAGCAGTTTTGTTTGTAGGTTTTTTAAGTTCGAGCCCTGGACGATCGTGCCCTTTCCGGTCGGTGATTGCAGTTGGGTAATGTAAAGCTGACCCTCGCCGCATTGAACGCGTATCCCTGTCTTCGACCTCTCGACAATGGTGCCGGGCGCCGGGGTTGGTGTTGCGTTGTCTGGTTGGCTTGGCGCAACCTCTGCGCCGTAACATCGAAATCGTGTTTCGCCTTGGTTTGTAAATGCAACCGGGTCTGGCACGAAGGCCCTGATGTGTTGGCAGATTAGCGTGCTGTTCATGGACCAATCGATTTTTGCTTCGGCTTTCAAAATTTTATGCGCATACGTCACGCCCGATTCCGGTTGTGGTTTAGCAACCAAGCCCGTCTCGGCAATGGTTTCGACAGCATGCAGCAGGGCTTCTCGACCTAAGCTCGCGAGTTTTTTGAACAAGCTGTCACTGGTTTCATTCGAGCTGATGTTGCATGGCTGGACGCTGATAATCGGCCCAGTATCCAAACCCTCTGCCATCTTCATGATGGTCACACCGGTCGTTTGGTCTCCGGCCAGAATAGCGCGCTGCACGGGTGCTGCCCCGCGCCAACGTGGGAGCAGTGACGCGTGAACATTGATCGGGCCAATACGCGGAAGGGCCAGAACCTCTGGCTTTAGAATCTGACCATAGGCGACGACGATCAATAGGTCGAAAGAGAACCCGGCCAAGTGTTTGGCTTGAAGGCGCGTGGGCTGCAGCACGGTGAGCCCTGCTTCAAGCGCACAGTGTTTAACCGGGGAGGCGATTAGTTTTTTGCCGCGCTTGCCCGGCCGATCGGGCTGGGTCACAACGGCCACGACGCTAATATCTGGATGCGCAATCAAGCCGTTAAGGTGCTCGACTGCAAATTCTGGCGTCCCAGCAAACAGTACTCGCATCATTGTCGTTGCAGCTTTTGTTGCTTCAACAGTTTTTTCCTGAGTAATTGCCGTTTGGCGGGAGACAAGTAATCGACAAAGAGCTTGCCATCGAGATGATCCATTTCATGCTGAATGCAAATGGCCAATAGGCCGTCGGCCCCAAGTTGAAAGACGTCGCCGTTTTGATCGAGCGCCTCAACTAAAATTTTTTCGTGTCGAAAGACGCGCTCATAGAACCCTGGTACGGACAAGCAGCCTTCCTGCGTTTCAACGCGCCCCTCTCCTTCAACTAGCCTTGGGTTGATAAAGATATGAGGTGATTGTTGGTCTTCTGAGGTGTCACAAACGATTAGCCTGAGATGCACGTTGACTTGAGTGGCTGCTAAGCCGATTCCCGGCGCTTGGTACATGGTGGCGAGCATCTGGTCGGCGAGCGCCGCTATGTCGCGCGTCACCGTTTGGATGGTTGCGGCCTTCGTTCGAAGCCGTACATCTGGGAATTCCAAAATGGTTAAAAGCGGTGTTGTCATAGATCGATCAATGCTATTTTGTTGGTATTTCTAATATCGAGCGGGTTAATTGCACGTTATGATATCGTAATCCCACGATTCATCAGCTCGATTCGCGTTCGTTGTAAATTGTACCGCGAATTGCAAAAGGAAATCGCATATGTTCACAGCACGCATGGTCTCTGGCGCTTCGTTGCTCCTTTTTTGTCTGACAATGTTCGCACCCCTCGCCCCGCTGCAGGCGATGCAGATGAAAGGAGATGCGCCCGAGCGATATGTCGTTAAGCGGGGTGACACGCTTTGGGATATTGCCTCGATCTATTTAGAGGAGGCTTGGCAGTGGCCACAAATCTGGGCACTGAATACCGATATTGCCAACCCACACCTGATCTATCCGGGTGACGAGATTTTTCTGGTGATGATCGATGGGCAGCCTCGGTTAAGACTCCAGCGAGGGGAACGGGTTGATCCTGGCGTGGTCAAGCGAGTTCCTAGCATTCGAAGAACCAATGCTGGCGTTGCGATTCCAGCTTTGGGGCTTGATCAAATCGAGGCCTGGTTGGCAAAAGTCAAAATCGTCAACGCAGCAGACTTTGACCGGTTGCCGTACATTCTTGCGGGTATTGATGGTAAGACCTTGTTAAAAACCGGCGATCAATTTTATGTCAAGGGCGCGCTTGCAGCGGGGATGTCCTCTTTTAAGATTTATCAACCAGGTCAACGATATGTGGACCCGATAACGGGCGCATTGATCGGACTTGAAGCCCAAGAAGTGGGTCAGGCCAGGCTGTTGTCAGAGCAAGCAGGCCTTGCGATCCTTAAAATTACAAACGTTACAGAAGAAGTCACGCCCGGCGACCGCCTCATGATTGCTGAGGGCCTCGATCTGGATGCAACCTTGTTTCCCCAGCCGCCAAAAAGCGCTGTGTCAGGACAAATTATTGGCCTGAGATCCGATGGCACGATTGCCGCTGCGCATTCCGTCGTGACCATCGATCTTGGGTTGACCGATGGTTTGGCAGTAGGCGACCTGCTTGCGGTTGCCCGTCCCGGCGATGTTGTGAAGGATCCTGTGACGGGCAAGGCTGTGACGTTGCCGGATCAAACAGTTGGACAACTATTGGTTTATCAAACGTTGGATCAAATGGCTTATGCGCTGGTTCTAAAAGCAACCGCTGCCGTGAAAATCGGATTTCTCGCACAAAGCCCTTAGTTCTTGCTTGTCAAAGCGGTTGGCGATCTGCCATAAACTGGCGGCTGATGGATCGTTAACATTCTGGGCATCGTAGATACGTGACCCGCCGATGATGCCTTTGACGTCTTTTTTAAAACCACCCACACAACGGCTAAACCGCAATAGATTTCCGCGTGGTCTCAAGGAGATTCCCAGCCCGCCATCGCAATTGTATTGTGTGGGGCAATTGGATATTTGTCTTGGTCCAAAGATCGCAATGGTGGGTAGTCGAGCGGCTTCTTGGCATGGGTTGCAGTTTGCGGAGGCATTAGCCGGTCAATTAGCGGCGCTTGGGTTTGTTGTTGTCAGCGGCCTCGCTCGGGGCATTGATGCGGCGAGCCATCGCGGGGCCTTAGCTGTGGGCGGTAAGACCATTGCCGTCTTGGGTCAGGGTTGCGATCTGGTCTACCCCAAGCAAAACCAAGCGCTGTATCAAGAGGTTGTGCGGGAGGGCTTGCTGGTCTCGGAATATCCGGATGGCACGGGACCGAAGCCCTATCACTTTCCAGCCCGTAATCGAATTATAACCGGCCTGTGCGACGCCCTGATCGTAGTCGAAGCTCGAACGCGTAGTGGCTCTTTGATTTCGGCCAAATCGGCCCTTGCCCAAGGCCGGGAGGTCTTTGCGGTGCCGGGCCCAGTGGTCGCCGGTGCGGCATCAGGTTGCCATGAGTTAATCCGCGAGGGCGCTCACCTCCTGGATTCGATTACAGATCTATTCCGCGAAATGCCCCAACTCTTTCAACACGTTCAGCCAATACAAGCGGCTCTGCCCACGACTGACCCGCCTGCTGGGCAGGTTGCAACGAACAACCATCAAGATTTACTGGCTCTGCTGACGGCGGGCCCTATGGTCTTTTCGGATTTGCTCGCCAATTTCGATGGAACAATCGAGTGCTTGGTGGCGGCACTGGCACATCTCGAGGTTTCCGGCCAGATTGAGCACCTTGGGGCGCTGTACCAACTCAGAATGCAGGCAAGATAAGCATTGCGGGACCCAAACCCTGTGGCGATACCCCTGATTTCAGCGTTTTGATGTGGCCCGATTCGTTTTTGGCGCGTCTTGCGTGCCGATTGATAAAGGAATGCTTATAATCATCGGCTCGAAAGGTGGAGATAACGCATGGAAATGAAATTTGTAGCGATCTTAATGGGTTCGGACTCAGATCTACCGGTAATGGATGCGGCGGTCGAGATACTCAAGCGGTTTGGTGTCGCCCTTGAGGTCAAGGTGACCTCTGCACATCGCACACCGGCTGAAACCCAGGCTTATGTTCAAAGCGCTGAGGCGCGCGGTTGCCAAGCTTTTATTGCAGGCGCCGGTATGGCGGCACATTTGGCAGGCGCGATTGCGGCGCAAACCACTCGGCCTGTTATTGGCGTGCCGATTGATGCAGGTCCCTTGCAGGGCTTTGATGCGTTATTGTCAACGGTGCAAATGCCGGGCGGCATTCCGGTAGCAACCGTCGCGATTGGTAAAGCCGGTGCAAAAAATGCCGGTTATTTAGCGGTTCAAATGATGGCATTATCGGATCCCGGTCTCGCCGAGGCCTTGCAGCGTGAGCGACTAGAAAACGCTAAGGCAATCCTAGAAAAATCCGAAGCAATTGGACAACGCTACCTTTGAGCCGCGCTCAGATCGGGGGATGCGACCGGGAAGCGCTTTTATCCGGCGCGGTGATTGCCTACCCGACCGAAGGTGTCTGGGGATTAGGCTGTTCGCCGGCCTCTGAGGAAGCGGTAATGCGCGTTTTGCAAATTAAGGAGCGGTCGGTAAAACAGGGCCTCATTCTTGTGGCAGGATCGATTAATCAGTTTGCGCCGTTCTTAGAGAATCTGAAAGAGGATCAAATTCAGCGATTAAACCTGTCTTGGCCGGGCCCCGTGACCTTCTTAGTGCCGGATCATGGGGTGAGTCCGGATTTTATTCGGGGAGAACACGCAACGGTTGCGTTGCGCGTCTCCGCTCACCCAGTTGTGCAGTCTCTGTGTCAAATGCTCGGGGGGCCAATTGTTTCGACCTCAGCCAATCGATCTGGGGAGCCGGCAGCGTTATCTGAGTCAGAGGTTGTTGAGCAGTTCTCCGGCGAAGTGGACTTTATTATCCCTGGCCCATTAGGCGGTCAGGCCGGCCCTAGTGAAATTATTGACCTGGCAACTGGCCAAGTGCTTCGGCCCAAGGTGGCGAGATGATCAACCTTGCCGTTTTCGGCAACCCAATAGCGCACAGCCGATCGCCTGAGATCCATGGTTTGTTTGCGCAGCAATTCGGGATCGCGCTGACGTATCAGAAAGTCTTGGTGCCGGAGGATGGTTTGGCGCAGGCGGTTGCCGAATTGATCCGCCAGGGCGCACGCGGCTGTAATATTACGGTCCCGTTTAAGTCTCAAGCACTGGCACTCTGTGATGAGGTGAAAGGAGACGCGATCGGTCTGGGTGTGATTAACACGCTGGATTTCGCGCCAAATGGCAGGGTTTATGGCTATAACACCGATGCCCAAGGGCTGATTACGGATCTCAAAGACCATCTTAAGCAATCGATTCAAGGCCGAAAGGTGCTCTTGATTGGCGCTGGCGGCGCAGCGCAGGGGGTGGTGCCGGCGTTGCTCCGAGAAGCGCCCGAGACGTTGCATGTTTGGAATCGCACGCCCGAGCGGGCTGAGCACCTTGTTCATTTGGTGCCCAGCTCGCAGCTCTTGGCGAGAACCCATGAGCAGCTAGATGCGCAATACGATCTTGTTATTAACGCGAGTGCGGCGGGGCTAAAAGGCAGTACGCCGGATTTGCCCAGCCGAATCATTGGGCCCAATTCATTTTGTTATGATTTAAGCTATAGCGATTCTGAAACCCCTTTTTTGCGATGGGCTTCCGGCTTGGGAGCCCCGCATCAGGCAGACGGATTCGGGATGTTAATTGAACAAGCCGCTGCGGCCTTTCATATTTGGTTTGGGTTGTCGCCGGATACACAAGTGGTTCGCACAAAAATGCTAGGTAAATCAGACCCTAAGGAGTTGTCCGTTGAACGCGTTACTTTTAGAAAGCCCGTTTCCTGATTTTGATTCAATTTCAGCTGAGCACGTGGTGCCCGCGATTGAGGCTATTTTAAACGCCAATCGGTCTGAATTAGCGTCAATTAAGGATGGGGTTGAGGGCGCTGATCTGGTTCAGGTTTTTCATGCACTTGAACGGCTTAGTGCCCGTCTCAATGAAGCATGGGCGCCCATCGAGCATTTAAATGCGGTTATGAGCCATGATGCGTTAAGGACAGCTTATAACACCTGCTTGCCCTTGCTGAGCGCATATGAAACTGAGCTTGGTCAAGACCGGGACCTGCTGGCAATTTATGAGGCGATTGCGGCCCAACAAACGGCGCTGCAGTTAACCCCCCCCGAATGTAAAGCCGTTGCCAATGCGCTACGTGATTTCCGATTGTCCGGCGTGGCCTTAAGCGACGACAAACGAAAGCGTTATGGCGAACTCAAACAACGCCTCAGTGAGCAGACCAGCCTATTCTCCGAGCACATCTTGGATGCCACGGATGCTTGGGAGAAGGTGATCAAAGACGAAGCGGGGTTGGATGGTCTTCCAGAGACCGCCATCGCGCTGGCGAGACAAGCAGCACAAGCAAAAGGCTATGATGGCTATCTCCTGGATCTAAGCAGCCCAAGCTATTCATCGGTTATGACCCATGCAACTGATCGAGGTTTGCGGCAAGCGGTTTATGAGGCCTACACGACGCGGGCGTCTGAGCTGGGTCCCCAGGCGGGTCAATTTGACAACACCGCTTTGATACAAAAAATTTTAGAGGATCGGCTTGAGCTCGCAAATCTGCTGGGATTCGAGCAATTTTCTGAACTGAGTCTTGCGACCAAAATGGCGGAGAACCCAGCTGCCGTGATGAGTTTTTTATTGGATCTCAGCAANCATTCTAAAGTGGTGGCAGAGCAGGATTTTGACGACATTGCGTGCTTCGGGTCGGAGTCGTTAGGGTTATCCTCGATTTACCCTTGGGATGTCGCCTTTTGCGCCGATCGATTGAAACGGCATCGATTTGATTTGTCGGATGAGGATCTAAGACCGTATTTCCCAGCTCAAAAAGTCATTGATGGCTTGTTCGAGATCGTTCAAAGAATCTTCGGCGTCGAAGTTACCCTGGTGACCGATATGTCGGTCTGGCATCCCGATGTCACCACCTACTTGATTCATCGACAAGGTGTGCCGCTTGCACGCTTTTACTTTGATTTATACGCTCGAAGCAAAAAGCGCGGTGGGGCTTGGATGGCGGACTGTCGATGTCGACGGCAGGATCCGGCGAATGGGCTAACCCTGCCGGTGGCCTTTTTGACGTGTAATTTTCCGCCACCGGTTAATGATCAACCTGCCCTGCTGCGCCACGATGATGTCGTGACTTTGTTTCATGAATTTGGTCATGGGCTTCATCACATGCTGACGCAAGTTGATTGCGCATCGGTCTCGGGTATCAACGGGGTAGCTTGGGATGCGGTAGAGCTTCCCAGTCAATTTCTTGAAAATTGGTGCTGGGATCCAGACGCGCTCAACCTTATTTCGAGCCACGTCGAGACCGGTGAGCCACTTCCCTTGGTACTGTTAGATAAAATGCAGCAAGCGCGGAACTATCAGTCGGGCATGCAGATGGTGCGACAGCTCGAGTTCGCCCTGTTTGACTTCAGGCTTCATAATGAGTTCGACGGCGAGCCTGGGACGCTGCAGGCGATCTTGGATGACGTGAGAGCGGCCGTTTCGGTCATACCCATCTCCGAGACGAATCGGTTTCAAAACGGGTTCAGCCATATTTTCGGTGATGTGATGGGCTATGCCGCTGGCTACTACAGCTACAAATGGGCTGAAGTGCTCAGTGCGGATGCTTTCTCCAAATTTAAAGAAGATGGCATTTTCAATCGGCAGACTGGCGAACGGTTTTTGACCACCGTTTTAGAGCAAGGCGGCGCGCGAGATGCTTTGGACTTGTTTATCGAATTTCGCGGACGCGCGCCAACCGTTTCGGCACTGCTTCAGCAGGAAGGTATTGTCTAATGAGCCGACGATTTATTGCCGGTGCTCGATGCCAGGGCTGCGCGGCCGAAGATACCTTATTTTTCGAGACAGACAGCGCAAGTGATGTTGTTAGGTGTGTCGATTGTGGCTTCACCGAGGCACGACCCGTAACGGTCGCTGTGGCGACGCCCTCCGAGGCGGTCGAAATCGTGCCGTTAAAGTTCCCAATGACTTGAGGGTCGGCATTCTCACAGCTATACTTGCCGCCGCGGGATTTCGATGACGCTCAATTGGGATGAGCGGCTTGCGAGTTAGGCGCTGAGCGGGGGCTTAAGCCTCCTAGTAATTGAGCCCGATAAACTGCATCAATAACCCGAGCAGACATAAGCCGATTGATGCAATTCGGTCGTAAAACATTGATAATCCGGCAGTCATTCTCCAAAGAGCCGTCCGCTTTCTAGATGAGAGTCGGTTCAAGGAAAAGGTCCTGCATTTAAAGGCAGGGGCAATAATTGAAAAGCGTGGTTGCGAAGCAGCCTCGAAGATCACAAAGAGTTTAATCGTCAATTAGGTTGGAGTTGCGAGACATGGCAAGAAAAGAAAGCAAAGTGGGAGAGGGTCAGCGATTGAAAACCGCTCTTCAGTGGTTGATCGCACTGGCTGCCTTGAGTTCAAGTTGGCAGGCCCTAGCGGATTGGTCTGCTTTGAATATGACCAAAGGGGTAACGGCAATCTCACGCGAGGTCTACGACCTGCACATGCTTATTTTTACCATTTGTGTGGTGATTGGTGTTCTCGTTTTTGGGGTGATGATTTGGTCGATGCTCGTGCATCGAAAGTCCCTTGGGCATGAACCGGCTACCTTCTCCCACAGCACTAAATTAGAATATGCCTGGACGATCATTCCAATATTCATCCTGATTGGGATGGCGGTTCCTGCAACCAGCACTTTACGTGACATGTATGATGCGTCAGGCGCGGACATTGATATTGAAGTACGGGGTTACCAATGGAAGTGGCAGTACACCTACTTAAGCGATGATCCAACCCAAGAGGTTAAATTCATCAGTAGCCTACTGACGCCCCCTGATGAATATTATAACCGTACACCAAAGCGGGAGCATTACCTGTCGGATGTCGACAATCCTTTGGTCATTCCGATTAATAAACGGGTTCGGTTCCTGATCACTTCGAACGACGTGATTCATTCTTGGTGGGTACCTGATTTCGCGGTGAAGAAGGATGCGATACCCGGATTTGTCCACGAAGCTTGGGCGGTTGTAGAAGAACCCGGTATTTACCGCGGTAAATGCACGGAGTTGTGTGGCAAAGATCATGGCTTTATGCCGATCGTGGTCAAAGCGGTTGAGCAAGCCGAGTATGAAAGCTGGCTTGCGATGAAGCAGCAAGAAGCACTGCAGGTTTATGAGACGGTTGGAAAGACTTGGACGATGGCAGAACTAATGGAAACGGGCGAGCAAGTTTATGCTCAGGCCTGCCAATCCTGTCACCAGGCCAATGGTCAAGGGATTCCACCCGCGTTTCCGTCATTGGTTGGGCAGGGTCTGGCAATTGGTCCGGTCGATGCGCATATCGATATCGTTGTAAACGGTAAAGCAGGGTCCGCGATGCAAGCCTTTGCTGCGCAACTAAATCCGGCTGAGATCGCAGCGGTTGTAACCTATGAAAGAAATGCATGGGGTAATAATGTGGGCGATCTAGTGCAGCCCCGAGCCGTTAATGCACTGATTAGTAGCGAAGAATAGGAGAAAGGGATGAGCGCAGTTATTGAAAATCATCATGACGATCATCATCACGGCCCCGACAAGGGATTGATGCGTTGGGTTTTAACGACCAATCATAAAGATATAGGCACCCTTTACCTTTGGTTCAGCTTTGCCATGTTTTTAACGGGCGGTTGTATGGCATTGGTGATCCGTGCCGAACTGTTCCAACCGGGCTTGCAGCTGGTTGTGCCAGAGTTTTTTAATCAAATGACGACCATGCACGGTCTGATTATGGTGTTTGGTGCGGTCATGCCGGCGTTTGTCGGTCTTGCGAATTGGCTGGTACCAATGATGATTGGCGCGCCGGATATGGCGTTACCAAGAATGAATAATTATAGCTTTTGGATCTTGCCATTTGCCTTCAGCATGTTGTTAAGCACCCTGTTTATGGAAGGCGGGGCGCCGAACTTTGGTTGGACGTTTTATGCGCCCTTGTCGACAGAATATGCGCCGCCCAGCGTGACCTTCTTTATTTTCGCGGTGCACTTAATGGGTATTTCTTCGATCATGGGTTCAATCAATGTCGTGGTCACGATTTTGAATCTGCGTGCGCCGGGTATGCGTTTGATGGATATGCCTTTATTCGTCTGGACGTGGCTCATTACAGCGTATCTATTGATCGCAGTGATGCCGGTTCTGGCGGGCGTGGTGACCATGATGCTCATGGATATTCACTTCGGCACGGCCTTCTTTAGTGCGGGCGGCGGCGGTGACCCGGTTTTGTTCCAGCACGTGTTCTGGTTTTTTGGGCATCCTGAAGTCTATATTATGATTCTGCCGGCGTTCGGGATTGTCTCCGCGATTATTCCGACCTTCGCACGCAAGAAGTTGTTTGGCTATGACTCAATGGTGTATGCGACCGCGTCGATTGCGTTCTTGTCCTTCATCGTTTGGGCTCACCACATGTTCACGGTTGGGATGCCGATTGCAGGCGAGCTGTACTTTATGTACGCAACGATGTTGATCGCGGTGCCGACCGGTGTGAAAGTGTTCAATTGGGCGGCGACCATGTGGCAGGGTTCGATGACGTTTGAAACCCCCATGTTGTTTGCGGTTGCGTTTGTGATTTTGTTCACCATCGGCGGACTGTCTGGACTGATGCTGTCGATTGTGCCGGCAGATTTCCAGTACCACGACACCTACTTCGTGGTCGCACATTTCCATTATGTTTTGGTGCCAGGTTCAATCTTTAGCATTATGGCGGCTGCTTATTACTGGCTGCCGAAGTGGACAGGCAACATGTACGACGAAACCCTTGGTAAGACCCATTTCTGGTTGTCGTTTGTTGGCGTGAATGTCACGTTCTTCCCGCAACACTTCATCGGTTTAGCCGGTATGCCACGGCGCTATCCGGACTACGCGCTGCAATTTGCAGATTGGAATATGGTCTCTAGCGTTGGCGCCTTTATTTTCGGTTTCAGTCAGCTGCTATTTTTGTTCATCGTGATCAAATGCATCATGGGTGGCAAAAAAGCAACCGATGAAGTTTGGGAAGGTGCTGAGGGGCTTGAGTGGACCATTGCGTCACCGGCGCCCTACCATACCTTTTCAACGCCGCCGCCTGAACTGCCCGAACGCTCAATGGCATAATCGAGTAATCACGGATGGCAATGCCCAATCAGAAGCTGCAGACTCGAACCACGCTAAAATTGGTTGGCGTGGTCCTAGGTATGTTCGCGTTTGGCTTTGCGTTGGTGCCCTTGTATGACATTTATTGTCAGGTGACAGGTGCCAATGGCAAGACTGCGAGTGCTTATGTCGTCCCCGAAGACGGCATTGCGGTGGACGCGGATCGTTGGGTAACGGTGCAGTTTTTAACCAATAATAATGCCAGCATGCCCTGGTCGTTTAGGCCTGAGGTTCGGAGCATGAAAGTCCGACCTGGTGAGATGAACCAAACCACGTTTTACGCGAGCAATCCCGCCGGCTATACGATGACTGCTCAAGCAATTCCAAGCGTTGCGCCGTTTCACGCGGCGGAATACATGCATAAAACCGAGTGTTTTTGTTTTGAACAGCAGGTCCTAGCAACTGGTGAAGCCATTGATATGCCACTTCGGTTTATCATTGATCCTTACCTGCCAGAGTCTGTACAGACGCTCACCTTGTCGTATACGTTGTTTGATATTACGGATATGACAGCATCAGCTGCTGCTGAATAATCAGTGATTTAATGGAGAATCCAGATGTCCTCTGACTCAACTTATGAAAGCTATTATGTGCCCCATAACAGTCCCCTTCCGATCTTTGCATCCTTAGGGCTGTTCCTGACGGTTTACGGGGGCGGCAGCCTGCTGAATGAGATCCAGTCTGGATCGGGCGGTAACTTTGGCACGACCGTGTTTGCGCTGGGTGGCCTGGTTATGGCGGTCACGCTGTTTTTCTGGTTCTCCAAAGTGATCGAAGAAAACAACGCTAAAATGTACAGTCAGCAAATGAACAAGTCTTTTGTTTGGGGAATGAGCTGGTTTATCTTCTCCGAAGTGATGTTTTTTGCTGCCTTCTTTGGCGCCTTATTCTATGTTCGATTCTGGGTTGTTGATTGGATCGGCGAAACGGACGATGTTACGGGTGGGCGGGGGCCCAGTAGCATGATATGGCCAGACTATGTGCCAGAGTGGCCGCTTTTAAATAACCCTAACCCTGAGCAGTTTCCTGCCCCAGCGGGTGTGATTGGCGCCTGGGGATTACCACTGATTAATACTTTGCTGCTTGTTGCTTCAAGTTTTACGGTCACGTTGGCACACCACGCAATTAACAATGGCGAGCGGAAAAAAATTGTTGGCTGGTTGATGGTAACCATTGCCTTGGGTTTGGCCTTCTTAGTCTGTCAGGGCGTCGAATATTATGAAGCCTATACGCACTATGGGCTGACCTTAAGTTCTGGGATTTTCGGATCAACCTTTTTCATGCTGACCGGCTTCCACGGCGCCCACGTTACAATTGGTACGATCATGCTGATTGTTATGTTGGGGCGGGCGATGAAGGGCCATTTTACCAAGACAGACTGTTTCGGCTTTGAAGCAGCGGCGTGGTACTGGCACTTTGTCGACGTGGTTTGGTTGCTGTTGTTTATCCTGGTTTACATCCTCGGCACCTAACGCGGGGATTGGAACAAAGACGAGGTTCTAAAAAAGTCTAGGGCTTGAGTCAAGCTTAAGAGAAGGGCCCCTACGACAAGGTAGGGTGCCAAGGGGCCGCAAGGCCCAGCTGCCCGGTAACGAGTCCGTAAACGACGACAACTAACAGCAGTCCCGCGAGCGACACGCGAATGGTTAAGAATTTAGCCGTTCGGCTCACTTTCTCTTCACCCATATCGTGCATCATTGCGTAGAAAGCGGTACCCAAAGCAATTATATTTGCGATCAGTAGTAATACGACGATTGTTTTAAGCAGCATCTTATAGCCCCTGGTCAATATGGTGATACGTCTCTCTGACGAAAGAGGTCGACTTGATGGCGATTAGAGCACAAATTAATCTTCGGCTCCTGATGTTTACGGTGGCCTTCACGGCTTTGTTTATCACACTGGGTTTCTGGCAGCTGGAGCGGGCGGTAGAGAAAACCGTGCAGATCGCGCAGCATGCCCGGCTTTTAAATCTCCCAGCCGAGAAACTCGAGGGGGTCCCAGGCGATGAAAGGTTGGATGGGCGCCTCGTTCAGCTGGTTGGTAAAATCGAAGTCGAGCAGGTGTTTTTGCTAGACAATGTGGTGCTTGACGGCCGCGTTGGCTTCGAGGTTGTGCATTCGATGCAGCTTGACCAAGGGGGCACGGTGTTGATTAATCGAGGTTTTGTTGCAGCCGGGGCATCGCGCGCCGTGTTGCCGAGCGTGCCAGCGTTGGCAGATAGAGGCACCGCATCGGGCCGTATATACCGCTCTGATTGGATGAACAGTGATCAGGCACTTGCCTATGATGGTTGGCCGCGAATCGTCCCGACCCAGGACCCTGGGGTCTTATCGGGTTTGCTTGCGCGCCAATTGTTGCCCTTTGTCGTTCGCTTGGAGGCATCGGACCCTAATGGCTTGCCTAGAAATTGGGTGACATCCGTAATGTTGCCTGAAAAACATCAGGGTTACGCGGTGCAGTGGTTTGCCATGGCGGTGGTTCTGATCTGCATGTTTTTATATTTTACGTTCGGTCGTCAAACACAAGGAGCGCCGTCATGACGGATAAGGACCTTACTCAAAGTCGTCGGAAATTGTTGCTCGTCGCAGCCACGGCTTTCGTTCCGATGATGATTGCCTATGGCTTGTTTTTTTTCGCGCCAGATATGATTCCCAAAACGACCACGAATCGCGGCGAGTTGGTTCAACCGAGCATTGATATTTCCGACCGCCTAGCCACGGAAGGGCGTTGGCAGCTCTTGATGCCAATGACGGAGCCTTGTTTAACAGCCTGTGCCGAAATCCTGCAGGGCGTTTTACATCAGACGCGTCAAATCAATATCGCCCTAGGTAAGAATGCTGACCGCCTGGGTCGCGGTCTGGTTCGCGCAACCCCATTCCCGCCGGCGGAGGGTGAGGCGATGAAAGTCGATTATCCAAATTTGAAATTAATTGTAGACGCCGCCCTGCTCAATGAGCTCACAGCCGTGTCTTCGATGAGTCAGGCGGCAGCCGGCTATCACGTCTTCTTGGTTGACCCCATGGGGCAACTCATTCTGGCCTACCCTGCTGCGAAAGTAGATAAGCCATTACTGCTTGATTTAAAGCACTTAATGAAAGTCTCGAATATAGGCTAAGCGCCTCTTGTCAATGAATTCAGAGACCGCATCCGTTACAATCCCAAAATCCAAACGTCTGAAACCCTGAATATGAGTGATGTTCTTCAAGCCAAGGCCTTCTCTGGATGGCGCGACTACTACGAGATGTGCAAGCCGCGCGTCGTGTTGTTAATGCTGTTGTGCACCTTGGTCGGCATGTTCTTAGCCACCAATGAGTCGGTCCCTTTTGATCTAATTGTGTACTGCCTGGTGGGGGTTGCATTGGTCGCAGGCTCGGCGGCGGCGTTAAACCACCTTGTGGATGCATCGGTTGATCAAAAGATGGCGCGAACGGAGCAGCGGCCTGTGGCGCAAGGTCGGGTTTCGATGGCCCAGGGCCTTGTCTTTGTTGCGGTGACCGGTGGGCTTGGACTGATTATCTTGGCATTCTGGGTCAACCCGCTGACCGCCGGTCTGAACTTCCTAGCCTGGCTGGGGTATGGCGTGATTTATACCTTGTATTTGAAACGGGCAACGTCTCAAAATATTGTGATTGGCGGCTTGTTTGGTGCGGCGCCGCCGCTGTTTGGTTGGACCGCAGTCACCAACAGTGTTGATGGCGGCGGTTTGCTTTTGGTCCTGATTATCTTTGCCTGGACGCCGCCGCATTTTTGGGCGTTGGCGATTGACCGTCTAAGCGACTACGAAAAGGTCGATATTCCGATGTTGCCGATTACCCACGGCGTTGCGTATACCAAATTACACATCTTGCTTTACACGATTATATTGCTGGTCGTGTCCGTTTTGCCCTTTGTCATTGGTATGAGCAACCTTTTGTACTTGGCCTCAGCTTTGGCACTTGGGGCTGGGTTCTTGTATTGGGCATTGGTCATGATGTTTGATCGTAATCCGAATGCGCCGATGGAGACGTTTAAGTATTCAATCGTATACCTTGCGGTACTATTTTCTGCCTTATTATTGGACCACTATTTGATGCCGACATCTTATGTATAGCGATACGCAAAAAACGGGGATCCGGAAAACCCTTGGGATTCTGCTCGGGATCATTATGGTGATGTTGAGCCTTATCTTCTTAAACTATGTCACGCGAGACGTTGCCTTGAGCGCAGAGCAGGCGGCAAAGTTAGGTTACATTCGATTTGAACAGCCTCGTAATGTAACGGTACCGCGTCTTGTGACGGCACAAGATGAGCGGGTTTTGCCGACGCATTTCCAAGGCCAATGGGACTTGCTCTACTTTGGTTTTACAGCGTGCCCGGATATTTGTCCGACGACCCTCGCGGTGTTGAATCAAGCACTGAGCACCGTTGAAATACCGCCTCGCGTGCATTTGGTGAGTGTCGATCCAGAGCAAGATACACCGGCGCAGCTAGCCCGATATCTTGGGGGATTCAATCCGGACTTTTTAGGTGTGACCGGCTCGCACGATCAGGTCACCCAATTGGCAACCCAGCTGAATGTCGCTTTTGGCAAAGTGCCAGGCGCTGAGCCGGGCTCATACACGGTTGACCATACGGGCTCGATTGTCGTTTTGGATGAGACCGGGCGTTATGCCGGTTTTATTAAAGCGCCCCATCAGCCTGGGCAGTTGCAACAAATCATAGTGGGTCTGTAGTCATTGGCACTGCATGGTGCAACACCTTAAGGCGCGTCAATTGCGCGTAGGGGTCTTTTCGAAATTGCCCGCCCGCCTCCGTCCCAAATCGGGTTAGCGCAAACCGGGCGGCTGCAATTTGCCGAAGATCATTGAGCGCTCGCTGTTCTTCCAGCTCTAGCGGGCGTTGGGCATGATAGCCCTCGAGCATCGCGGTTGCGTGCGCCGGCATGGCTTGGAACTGCTGATCCATACACCAATCGTTGAGCGCAATTGCAAGATCCATAAGCCAAAGATCCTGCCCGATGTGGAAAAAATCTAAGACGCCAACCAATACGTTATCTTTAAACAGGATATTGTCTTTAAAAAGATCGCCGTGAATGAGCCCCTGAGGCAGATTGCTACTCTCAAGCACTTGGTAGCGATCAATGGTGGTATGCAGCAGCGCAATTTCAGTCTCGGATAAGTGCGGGCTGACATCCCTTAAGGCTTGATCCATCCAAGCGCTATCGAACGCATTTTTGATTGGCTCTGGGTAAGCGGTCGAAATGGTATGTAATCGAGCAAGCATGGCGCCCAATTGTCGACAATGCTCAGGACTGACCGTGTTGAGGTGCTCACCGGGCAGTTTAACCATGAGTAAAGTTGGCTTGCCTTGGAGATCGGGATGTCCTTGATCATCCTGCGATAGTCTGGGGTTTGGAATTGGCAGGCCATAATGCGCTAAGTGTTTCATGACCGCTGAGACNTGTGAAACTTTTGCGGCGTTGTCGCCTTCGACCAGCGTCAGGATTGACAGAAACTGATGGTCATGGCGATGGGTTGCGATCAAATAATTACTGTTTTCGATACCCTCGGTGATGGCTTCAAAGTAATCTAGCTCACCTAGGTCATAACCCTTTAAATGGGTTTTAATTTCTTCAGCGGTGAGGGAAGTAAAGACGCCCATGGGTTACCACTCAATGAGCGTCCATTGTGGGTAGAGATGTTTTTGATCAGTCAAGTCGGTGAAATGCGCTTGTCCCGCGGCTGGGACGAGGTAGTAAGGACGGCCGGATTTAGGGATGACCTTAATCATCATTAAAATGCCGTTCTGTCTAAACTCGAAAATACGCTGATCCGCATCATTTTCGACCAGGGTAATGGTCTCATCGGTTGCTCGTAGATCTGCTTCAGAGAGCGCCGACAAGGCAGGACTTGTTATCAGCATCAGCAGCATGAGGATTGATAATGAGCGAATATTCAAAGTATGGTTGTCACAGATTTAAGGGGTGAGCGATTCATGTCGAGCAAGTTTAACGTAATCCTAGTAGACGGTTCATCTTACCTTTTTCGGGCTTTTCACGCTCTGCCGCCATTGGTTACATCGCTTGGGCAGCCCACGGGCGCCATCAAAGGTGTGATTAGCATGATACGGCGACTGCAATCTGATTTCCCAATGTCGAATATTGTGGTGGTCTTTGATGCGAAGGGCAAAACCTTTCGCAACGATCTCTATCCTGACTATAAAGCCAACAGACCGCCGATGCCGGATGAGCTTCGGACACAGATTGAACCCATCCACCGGATCATCGAACAGATGGGGCTACCACTCATTGTCGAGCCAGGGGTCGAGGCCGATGATGTTATTGGCACCCTTGCTTGGCGCGCGGCGGCGGAAGGTCAGCAGGTACTGATTTCAACTGGCGACAAAGATATGGCGCAACTCGTCAACGCGAATGTGACGTTGATGAACACGATGACGGATCAGTATCTGGACGAAGCGGGGGTTGTAAGTAAGTTTGGGGTTCGACCCGACCAGATCATTGATTACCTTGCCCTGGTTGGGGATACCGTTGACAACATTCCGGGTGTTCATAAGTGTGGACCCAAGACGGCGGTTAAATGGCTTGCGACCTACGAAAGCCTTGACGGCGTGATCGCCCATGCAGACCAAATTACCGGAAAGGTCGGCGACTATTTGCGCGAAGCATTACCTCATTTACCGTTGTCTTATGATCTCGCCACGATTCGAACGGCGCTTGCGTTACCCAATGCCGGAGACTTATTGGCGACTGCGCCGGATCTAGAAGCGCTCAGTGCGTCCTTTGAAGCCTATGAGTTGCGCGCTTGGCGTGAGGCTTTGGGCGGTGCTGCCAACGCGGAAGCCGAGGCCCTGCCTGAAGCGGTGCCAACCGATTACGATCTGGTATTAACCCAGGAGCAACTCAATATTTGGCTGGATCGCCTTGCGGCGGTTGAACGCTTTGCCTTCGATACCGAAACCACTGGGTTGAATTATATGGACGCCGAAATTGTCGGTGTTTCGATTTGCACAACGCCCGGGCAGGCAGCCTACATTCCTTTCGGGCATGATTATCCTGAGGCGCCGCAGCAATTAGAGCAATCGGATGTGCTCGATCAGCTGTCGGTGTTTCTCAACGACCCGAAGAAGCTCGTGATTGGTCAAAATTTGAAATTTGATCTGAGCATCTTGGCCCGCTACGGCCGAACGATCAATGCCCCGATCGCAGACACCATGCTTGAGTCCTACGTTTATAACAGCGTTGCGACCCGACACAATATGGATGATTTGGCTCAGAAATATTTAGGGCGCAAGACGGTGAAGTTTGATGAGATCGCGGGTAAGGGGGTTAAACAGCGCACTTTTAATCAGATCGAGCTTGAGGCCGCCGGGCATTACGCGGCTGAAGATGCGGACATTACGTTTCAGTTGCATGAGGCGCTCTGGCCGAAAATTTCGGGAGATAACCGGTTGCTGCCGGTTTACCAAAACCTTGAAGTGCCTTTGATTCGAGTGTTGTCCCAAATTGAACGCAATGGCGTTTTGATTGATTGCAAAATGTTAGAGACGCAGTCTGAAGAAATCACCCGGGAATTGGCTGATTTAACCGTGACGGCGTTCGATCTAGCTGGAGAGACCTTTAATCTGAGTTCGCCGAAGCAACTGCAAGCTATTTTGTTTGAAAAATTGCAATTACCGGTCCTAAAGAAAACCCCAAAGGGTCAACCTTCAACCAATGAGAGCGTTCTGCAGGAATTGGCGCTAGATTATCCCTTGCCCAAAGTGGTGATTACGCACCGGGGGTTAAGCAAGTTAAAGTCTACCTATACAGATCAGTTGCCCAAGCTTGTCAGATCTCAAAGTGGCAGATTACATACGTCCTATCAGCAAGCCGTCGCAGCAACCGGGCGGCTTTCCAGTACTGATCCGAACTTACAAAATATACCGATTCGCACGGAGGCCGGCCGTCGGGTCCGGAAGGCTTTTGTTGCGCCGCCCGAGCGGTCTTTACTGGCGGCGGATTATTCCCAGATTGAGCTCAGGATCATGGCGCATTTGTCGGGCGATGAAGGCCTGACCACGGCCTTTCAGCAGGGCTTGGACATTCATCGCGCAACGGCCGCTGAAGTGTTTGGCGTTGGGCTTGATGCGGTCACCCAGGATCAGCGGCGCAGTGCTAAAGCCATTAATTTCGGGCTCATTTATGGCATGTCGGCTTTTGGGTTGTCGAAGCAGTTAGGCATTCCTCGAGTTGATGCGCAGACCTACATGGATTTGTATTTTCAGCGCTACCCGGGGGTTCAGCGTTATATGCAAGATATTCGAGCCCAAGCCGCAGACCAAGGGTATGTTGAAACCTGGTTCGGTCGTCGCCTGTATCTGCCTGAAATTAAATCGTCTAATTTCCAAATGCGTCAAGCCGCGGAACGCACCGCGATCAATGCGCCAATGCAGGGGACGGCGGCCGATATCATCAAACGCGCCATGATTGATGTTCAGGATTGGTTGAATACCTCGAATGCGCCTGCATCGATCATTATGCAGGTTCACGATGAATTGGTTTTAGAAGTCGATGATGCGGCACTCGAAGAAACTCAGGCTGCCATCATTCGGTTAATGTGCGGTGCGGCAGAACTGAGTATTCCCCTCGAGGTTGAGGTTGGCGTTGCGAAAGATTGGGAAGGTGCGCATTAACGTCTGTTAAGGCCGTGCGCTCTGCGCAAGGTAATGGCGCGTCTTGGGGGTACTGCTGATAACGTCGACTTAAGGTCGCACGCCGGTTTGTCGGCCCCCGCATGATTTGTCGCCCTGAGGCGCCCAAACTTTGCCTCTTTTCCTAAACGTGAACTTTTGCGGAACTATTATGGATTTGCCCGGTCATATTATCTGTGTTTCATAGTTTCGGCAGAAACTTCGGTTTACCCCATTTTCCGAAGTCTCGGACCCCACTCGTAATCCCCGTTACGGGTGGGGTTTTTTTTCGCGAATGCGTTAACCCAGCCCAACGCCCGTCCTCACGTTAGGCCATGA
>JGI20152J14361_10000171_pt1 | contig 51045 bp, 46 predicted proteins | sample COG_02_FD_14361 | JGI IMG/M metagenome (IMG submission 14361)
TGAGCACATAACCAACGGTTTTGCCGGTCCCGGTGCCGGCCTCAATCACTGCAATGGCGGCATCGCCCAGCCTATGGCCCTCGGCATCGCATTCCAGGCCCCCTAACGTTCGCGCCACCTGTGCCAACATACTGCGTTGACCGACGCGCGCGGTAAGCGCTTTGCAGGTGAGGTATTGGGAATAGGCTGTTTGTATGGTGGTTTTGACTGAATCGGATAACATTAGAATTTGGTTTACAGGATAAGATCGCTACAATAGCCTACTTTCGATATTTGAGGAAACACCAATGCACCAACGCGTCGTATCAATCGGTCAGGTCCAATGTGGCAACGATCAACCCTTTACCCTGTTTGGGGGCATCAATGTCCTAGAAAGTCGCGATCTGGCGATGCAAGCGGCCGAAGCCTATGTCACGGTGACCGAGGCGTTGAATATACCCTATGTCTTTAAGGCCAGCTTCGATAAGGCCAACCGTAGCTCGGTAAACAGCTATCGAGGCCCGGGTCTGGAAGAGGGTTTGCGGATATTACAGGATATTAAGGACACCTTCAGAGTACCGATTATCACCGATATTCACGAGCCCTTCCAGGCCGCACCGGTGGCCGAGGTTGCCGACGTGATTCAATTGCCAGCTTTCTTATCGCGCCAAACCGATCTGGTAATGGCCATGGCCAAAACTAAGGCCGTGATCAACATTAAAAAGGCCCAGTTTTTGGCGCCCCACGAGATGGCCCACATATTAACGAAATTTCAGGAAGCGGGTAACGATCGATTGATTCTCTGTGAGCGGGGTAGCTGTTTTGGTTACAACAATCTAGTTGTCGATATGCTTGGCTTTGGCATTATGAAGGAAACCGGCTTTCCGTTGATCTTTGATGTGACCCACTCGTTGCAAAAACCGGGCGGTCGCAGTGACTCAGCCGACGGTCGACGCGGCCAGGTAACCGATTTAGCGCGCGCCGGTATCTCGCAGAAGATCGCCGGTCTCTTCCTTGAGGCCCATCCGGACCCAAGTCAAGCACGCTGTGACGGACCCTCTGCCCTGCCCCTCGCCTTACTGCGTCCGTTTCTCGAGCAGATGAAGGCGCTCGACGAGCTGGTTAAGTCACAACCTGACCTGATCACTGGCTAAGCGGGTGCTCTATTGTGGCGTTCCGGTGCGGTTTTTCTCGAACTGGGGCGTCATGGCCTGCTCATAGGCGCGATCATACTGTCCCTGAGCCCATCAGAATCAGGTCACAAACAAAGCGCGCCACACCCTGCCCNCCATCCATCGGCGTGACCAGATCGGCGGCCTGGCGGACCAGGCTGTAGGCATCCGCCGGGCAGATACCCACGCCAGCCAGAGACATGGCTGGCAAATCGACCATATCGTCTCCGACAAAGCACAGTTGCGCCGGGGCCAAAGCCTCTTGCGTCGCCAAGGCATCGAGCTGAAAGCGCTTATCCTTCACGCCGGCAAAGTAGTGTTTGATGCCCAGATCGGCCATCCGCTGAGCCACCATGGGCGAGTCTTTCGCCGTCATGATTGCAACCTGCACCTGACAGTCGTGCAGGAGTTTAATACCCACCCCATCTTTAACATTAAAGACCTTTAAAGCCTCGCCTTGTGCTGAGTAATAAAGTCGGCCGTCGGTCAACACCCCGTCGACATCGAAGACCACCAACTTGATGGCCTTTAGTCGGAGGTTGAGTGCATCGCGCGCGCCGGTAGCGTTATCCGAAGAGGTCATAGTGGGGTCCGCCATCCGGAAGATCATTATCAAGCCAGCGATCGGGCTTGCTGAAGGTTTGTTCTATCTGTCTGGCGAAGCTCGTCGAGATCACGCGGGTNCCCTTGCACAGGGATCCGGCCTGTTTCACCGAGATACCCATACAGTTGGCAAATTCTTCCACGCTGAGCGCGTTTTCAGCCAGCAAAGCGGCCAATTTTTCAACCTGAACTGTCATACCTGCCCTACCCAAAATAAAAAGGCTGCCGAAGCAGCCTATCATAAACCCATCAAGCTCCGATCAAACTAAGGACGGATGCTAATATCGGCGGCTTCACGCACCTGGTTAAACAAAACCTGGTACTGAGCACTGCCGGCAAAGGTTGTAGCGAACTTCTTTGCGGCCAGCTGTTGAGTCTCGCTTGGAGATGTATCGACCACCTCGGTGACGGCGATAACATAGGCCAGATCACCATCTTCCAATGTTGCTACACTGAGACCATTAACCGGTGCTGGCAAGGTAAAGGCTTTCTCAACCACGTTGTCAGGCAGGCCGGTCGCGTTGCGATCGATAAGCTCCGGGTCGGTCCAATTATCATCTAAAGCAACTGTGCTGGCTAATATATCGGCCAATGCGGCTGACATCAGTTCAGTCGCCATACGATCGGCTACCAAGGTCCGGATATCGGTCTCAACCTCAACAAAAGGCTTAACGGCTTCGCCTTGATAATCCAATTTCTGGACCACAATCAGGTCGCCGGCAGCGGTTTTAACAACAGAACTGATCATGCCGTCATCGACCACTGTGGGCGAGAACACCGCGGCGGCAAAACCATCTTCGGCCATCAGCTCATCGTCCGAGCTGCGTGTTAGCCAGTCGGTTTCGATCACGTCGGTCTGAAAGTTAAGCGCCACATCGGCAATATCATCGGAGGCAAAGGCATCGTCAGCCAAATCGGCGGCCACTAGGATCATTTCATCCCGTGCTTTACGCTCTTTCAATACTGCCGTTAACTCGGCAGTCTGATCGGCCAATGAAGCGGCCTGGGCCGTGGATAAGGAATCCAGCTGAATCAGGTGAACACCATATTCAGTAGTGACCAAGTCAGATACATCGCCTTCCTGAGTCAATTCCATCGCCGCGTTATAAAACTCCGCGACATAGACATCTGGAATGAGCTCACCCAATGAACCACCAAATTCGGCACTGCCCGGATCATCAGACAACTCGGTGGCAAGATCGGCAAAGGCTTCACCCGCAGCCAGTCGCGCCAATGCACTTTGAGCTTCGGCAGCATTGTCGGCGCCATCGGCAAACAGGATATGCGAAACGGTGCGTTGCTCATTACTTGCCAATGCTGCCAGGTAGGACTGGTAGGCGCTGTCGATTTCGTCGTCAGTGACCAATGCATCGGCGATCATATCTGCCATAGCAACACGCACGACCTTGACCTTGACCCGCTCCTCACTGAGAAACTGATCCTGATTTTCGTCATAATAGGCTTGCAGGTCGTCAGTACTGGGCGCTACTGAGGCCAGATAATCGGCCGCAGACAGGGTTCGATAGGCTACTTTTCGCTGCTGTGCATCCAAGGAGGCATAGCGAGCAACAGACTTTTCATTGACAAAAGCGCTGTTCACCAAACCCGATTGCATCTGCGTTAACGCGGCCTGTGCCCGTTGGGACGCTATAAAGGACTTGTGATTAAAGCCATTGGCCGACAGCAGGTTCAGATACATGTCTTGATCGAATTTGCCATTCAATTGAAAGGCAGGCACTTCGGTTAAGGTTTTCAAAACCTGGTCATCCGATACTTCGAATTTTAGGTCCTGAGTTAACTGCGCCTGCAATTTTTGATTAATGAGGATGTTCAGAACTTCTTGGCGTAGGAATGGTGAGTTTGCCAGTTGAGAACCGATTTCCGCGCCATACTGACTGGTCAACTCTTGTTGACGGCTGTTTAGCAATCGCTGGTAATCATTCTCGGAGATGTCGTCACCATTAACCGTTGCCGGTGCCGAGTTGCCGGCAATTGAAATTATGGATTCGGCGCCAAAGAATACGAAGGTAATAACGATCAAACCAACGATGGTTTTACCTACCTTACCCTTTGCTGAATTTCGAAAGGCCTGGAGCATTGAATTTTCAACCCCGCTTTATAAGCTCTTATTAAATAAAAAAAAAGCGCATCAATTGACACGCTACTATCCAAAACATCTGGAGCGACGGATGTTAATCCGCCTGACTGACTCAGTTTACCGCGTCTTTCAAAGCTTTACCGGCTTTGAAACTCGGTACACGAGCGGCCTTGATTTCAATGGGTGCACCTGTTTGAGGATTGCGGCCTGTACGAGCGGCGCGATCTTTAACAGAGAAGGTACCAAAACCCACTAATACGACTTGGTCGCCGTCTTTCAAAGCGCCCGTCACGGAATCGACCATTGCATCCAATGCTCGACCTGCGGCCGCTTTTGATAAGTCAGCCGCAGCCGCAACCGCATCAATCAATTCAGATTTATTCACACTATTCCCCTTCACTTAGTTTTATAGATATAAGATTACTGTTGAAAAGCTAATTAAGTATCAGCAGACCACCCAGCACCTTGTTAATTAATTCTTCGTAGCTTTTTTATCATTCCGGAGACAACTTATACCAGTCTCAAAAAACCCCTGTCAAGCTGCTTAGTGCGTACTAATGCTGCTTTCGGTGCTGTTTTTTGATTTCTGCTTCGAAATTGCCGCAGCGACCTCTTCATCGGACAAGGGTTTAGGAACAGTTTCTAAGGCTATTTCTAATACCTCGTCGATCCAAGAGACCGGACGAATGTCTATTTCATTTTTTATATTATCAGGTATCTCTTTTAGATCACCGATATTTTCGCGCGGAATAATCACTATTTTTATACCACCACGATGAGCGGCTAGTAATTTTTCCTTAAGTCCGCCAATTGGCAGAACCTGTCCGCGTAGCGCAATCTCGCCAGTCATGGCAACGTCTGCCCGTACTGGAATCTTAGTAAGTACCGATACTAATGCGGTACACATCCCAACGCCAGCAGAAGGTCCATCTTTTGGCGTTGCGCCTTCTGGAACATGTATATGGATATCTTTAGTCTCGTGAAAATTAGGTACTATACCCAATTTTTGCGCCCTACTGCGCACTACGGTCATGGCCGCTTGTATCGACTCTTTCATTACATCGCCGAGCGAGCCGGTGCGTAACACTACGCCCTTGCCGTCCACACACGTGGCTTCCAGATTGAGCAGTTCCCCGCCCACGGACGTCCAAGCGAGTCCTGTGACCATGCCGACCTGATTTTCCTTGTCGGCAATGCCGTACTTGAACTTCTCAGCCCCAGAATACAGTTCAATATTGGTATTATCAATGGTGGTCAATGTTTTGCTGTCACCCAACACATTAGCCATAACCACTTTTCGGCATATTTTGGCTATTTCTCGNTCTAAGCCACGTACGCCGGCCTCNCGAGTATAATGCCGAATCAGCGAAATAATAGCGCTATCTGAAAAGAGTACCTCGTCTTTTTTCAAGCCATTGGCAGAAACCTGCTTCGGCGTGAGGTAGCGCTGTGCAATATTTAATTTTTCGTCTTCGGTATAGCCCGGGATTCGAATGACTTCCATTCGATCAAGCAACGGTACCGGTATATTCATGCTGTTGGAGGTGCAAACAAACATTACGTCGGATAAGTCGAAGTCTACCTCAAGATAATGGTCGTTGAAGGTATGGTTTTGTTCCGGATCCAAGACCTCGAGTAAGGCCGAGGCTGGATCACCGCGGTGATCCATACCCATCTTGTCAATTTCATCGAGCAAGAACAGCGGATTACGAACCCCAGCTTTGCTGAGCTTTTGCACCACCTTACCCGGCATTGAACCAATATAGGTACGCCGATGGCCGCGGATTTCCGACTCATCGCGCACACCACCCAGTGCCATGCGCACAAACGAGCGATTGGTGGCATTGGCAATGGATTGCCCCAGAGAGGTCTTACCCACCCCTGGCGGCCCAACCAGGCACAGTACCGGCCCTTTGACTTTCTTGACGCGCTGTTGAACGGCAAGATATTCCAAGATCCGGGCCTTGACCTCATCGAGACCGTAGTGATCGGCTTCCAGTACCGCTTTAGCCTTGGCCAGATCGTGGCGAACACGCGATCGTTTGGCCCACGGGACGCCGAGCATCCAATCGAGGTAATTACGCACCACCGAGGCTTCCGCTGACATCGGCGACATCATCTTGAGTTTATTTAACTCTGCCAATGCTTTGTCTTTAGCGTCTTTCGGCATGCCGGCTTCGCCGATCCGACGCGCCAGGTCTTCGACCTCGGTGGCATTATTTTCGTCGAGATCACCCAGTTCTTTCTGGATGGCCTTGATCTGTTCATTGAGATAATACTCGCGCTGCGATTTCTCCATCTGTTTTTTTACGCGTCCACGGATGCGTTTTTCAACTTCCAACAGATCTATCTCGGACTCCAGCAGCGTCAGCAGATGTTCAATTCGATCTCGCTCCCCCGCTACTTCAAGAACCTTTTGTTTCTCATCAACCTTTAGTGAGAGGTGCGATGCAATGGTATCGGCTAAGCGCCCAGGGTTTTCGATGCTGTTCAAAGAGGTAATAACCTCCGATGGCACTTTTTTGCTAAGCTGAACATATTTGTCGAATTGCGCCATTAGAATGCGCACCAACGACTCCTGCTCGCGCTCTGTCAAAACATTGCTGTTTAGGACAATGGCTTTGCCGGTTAGGAAATCTTCTTGCTCGACAATTTCCTCCAAAGCGACACGGTCGATCCCCTCAACCAATACCTTGACCGTACCATCTGGCAACCTGAGCAGCTGAAGGACAGTTGCCAGGGTGCCGACTTGATAGAGATCTTGGTGATTGGGTTCATCGTCTTTGGCGTTCTTCTGCGCCACAAGCAAGATTTTCTTGTCGTGATCCATCGCATGTTGCAGCGCCGCAATAGACTTTGGGCGACCGACAAATAATGGGATAACCATGTGTGGATAGACCACAACATCTCTTAATGGTAACAGGGGTAAGTCCAACGACAGACTTTCGGTTAGGTCCGGATGCGCCATGTAAACCTCAGAATAATAAAAAACACTTTCATCAACTATGGCGGCAAATTGAAGGATATCAATAGCTTAGCAAAAAAAAAGCGGGCCGAAGCCCGCTTATTCAGTCTGCGTTACCGCTTGCGACCCGTTGAGACTCGGTGCTTTGGTAAATTAATAAGGGCTCAGACTCGCCGTTAATCACCGACTCATCAATCACCACCTTAGTGACATTAGCCTCTGATGGCACTCGATACATGGTATCGAGCAACACATTTTCCAAGATCGAGCGCAACCCCCGTGCCCCGGTGTTGCGCTGCATCGCCTTTTGAGCGATCGCTTTGAGGGCGCTTTCGCGGATGTCGAGCTCAACCGATTCCATATCAAACAGCTTTTGATACTGCTTCACCAAGGAGTTCTTCGGTTGGGTCAAGATTTGCATCAAGGCCTCCTCGTCGAGCTCTCTTAACGTTGCAACGACCGGCAAGCGGCCAATAAATTCAGGTATTAGGCCATATTTAACCAAGTCCTCAGGTTCAACCTCGGAAATGATGGAACCGATCAGACGCTCGTCTTTTTTGATCACCTCGGCATTAAAGCCGATACCGCCCTTTTCAGTTCGATGCTGAATAACCTTCTCCAGACCCGAAAAAGCGCCGCCACAAATAAAGAGGATGTTGGCGGTATCGACCTGTAAAAACTCCTGCTGCGGATGCTTGCGGCCGCCCTGCGGCGGCACGGAGGCTACCGTGCCCTCGATCAGTTTGAGTAGGGCTTGCTGCACACCCTCGCCGGAGACATCACGTGTGATCGATGGGTTGTCCGATTTACGTGAGATTTTGTCGATTTCATCAATATAGACTATGCCACGTTGGGCCTTTTCGACATCATAATCACACTTCTGCAGCAGCTTTTGAATGATGTTTTCGACATCTTCCCCGACATAACCGGCCTCGGTTAGCGTCGTTGCGTCGGCGATGGTGAAGGGGACGTTTAATAGCCGCGCCATCGTTTCGGCGAGCAAGTTTTACCGCTTCCCGTCGGGCCGATAAGCAAGATATTGGACTTGCTCAGCTCAACATCGCTATTCGTTTCAGCATACTGCAAACGCTTGTAATGATTGTATACCGCGACCGACAACACCATCTTGGCGCGTTCTTGGCCAATAACATATTCGTCCAGTGTTTCGCGTATTTCAGCGGGCACTGGTAACTTGGCACTGTCACTCTTAGGGGCAATTTCCTGTAACTCTTCGCGAATTATGTCGTTACATAGATCGACACATTCGTCACAGACAAATACCGACGGGCCGGCAATCAGCTTTCTGACTTCATGCTGGCTCTTCCCACAGAAAGAACAATAGAGCAGTTTGCCGTCATCGCCCTTTCTGGTTTTATCGTCAGCCATGTAAATACTCCAATACCTTTCTATCTAACAAAGATGCAACCGACTAGCCCAAAAGGCAAGCCCTGTACCCGTCAATTCCTGTTTTTTGTGCGGAAATCACGGGCAGGCTGCGACATATCTTAACTAAGAGCGAGTCGCAATGACCTTATCGATCAATCCATATTCCACGGCTTGTTCCGCGGTGAGGAAATTATCTCGATCGGTATCCTTTTCGACTTCATCGAATGGTCTACCGGTATGATAGGCCATAATTTCATTCAAACGCTGTTTCATTGAGAGTATTTCTCGCGCATGAATCTCAATATCGGTCGCTTGGCCCTGATATCCACCAAGTGGTTGGTGAATCATCATACGGGAATTGGGCAGACAATAACGTTTGTCTTTAGCGCCGCCCGCTAACAGCAACGCGCCCATACTGGCGGCTTGACCGATACACATGGTACTTACATCAGGCTTAATAAACTGCATGGTGTCGTATATGGCCATGCCCGCGGTGACCGAGCCCCCGGGTGAATTGATATAGAGGTGAATATCCTTATCTGGATTTTCGCTTTCTAGAAACAGCAATTGAGCTACGACCAGATTGGCTGTGTAATCCTCGATCGGGCCGATCAAAAAGATGACATTTTCCTTCAATAATCGGGAATATATGTCGAATGAGCGCTCGCCTCGGGAGGTCTGCTCTATGACCATTGGAACCAAGCCACCTGCATTGACTATCTCGCTGGCGAAACCCGGTTGGCGATCTGATGACATATAAAGACTCCTACTTAAAAGTAATGAAACAAAAAAAAGCTGGCTTCCAAAATGAAGAGCCAACTTTTATTGTAGTCGTTTAAACCAATTGCCTTGCTGCGGGTTAGTGGTGCTTAACCCTGCGCTGCGGTCTTTGATTTAATGGCTTCTTCATAGCTGACAGCCGTGTCAACAATTTTACATTTTGATAAGATATGGTCAACTGCGGCGTTTTCAACCACTACGGCCTTAACTTGATCTAACATTTCAGCATTATTACTATAATAATCAATAACCTGTTGCGGATCCTGATATACCGACGCTTGGTCTGCGATATAGCTCTTAACCGCGGCTTCATCAGCCTTAATCTCGGCAGACGTTACCACTTCATTCATAATCAGGCCGATTTTGACCCGTCGAGCAGCCTGTTCGCTGAACAAATCGTCCGGCAATGCACTAGGATCTATCTGGGATTGCTCGCCGAACTGCTTAACGGCTTGCTGCTTCAGACGTTGAATCTCTTCTTGCACCAATGCTTTCGGGACATCAAATTCATTGGCCGCAACCAGTTGGTCGATAACGGCGTTTTTCAGCTGTCCATCTAACGCGGTACGGGCCTCACGCTCCATGTTCTGGCGGACTTCAACCTTAAAGGTCTCTACGTCCTTGCCTTCTGCGCCAAAGGCGGTAAAAAACTCGGCGTTCAACTCAGGCAATTCAGCTTCAGCAACTTCCAACACCTTAATGTCAAAAACAGCGAGCTTACCGGCCAATTCTTTGTTGCCGTAATCTTCTGGAAAGGTTACGTCGATAGCCTTCTCGCTGCCAACAGCCATGCCTTCGATGCCCGATTCGAATCCTGGAATCATCTGGCCAGAACCTAGGGTGACCGATTGCCCTTCAGCGCTGCCGCCGTCGAACAGTTCGCCGTCAATCTTGCCGGCAAAGTCAATCTTAACCCGATCGGTCAACTGAGCGACCCGATCCACGGCCACAAAGTTGGCGCGCTGCTTTTGCAGATTTTCGAGCATCGTATCGATATCAGCATCGGTAACAGTGGCAGTCATTTTCTCAAGTTCAATGCCGTCAAAACTGGCCAAGGTGACATCCGGAAAGACTTCAAAGGTCGCAGTAAACTCTACGTCCTGGCCCGTGATGTCTTTGGTGAACTCGATGCGCGGTGCGCCGGCTGGAATGATTTTTTCAGCGGAGATCGCTTGGACGTAGTGGTTACGCACAACATCTTCAAGAACTTCAGCGCGAATACCTTCGCCAAAACGTTGCTTGACGACAGACATAGGAACCTTGCCGGGACGAAAGCCGTCGATCTTAACTCGTCGGGCGGTGTCCTTTAATTTTTGACTAACAGCATTATCAATTTCATTTGCTGGTACGCCGACAGTCATGCGGCGTTCAAGACCAGCGGTTGTCTCGACAGAAACTTGCATGAGGCTTCCTCTTAATTATAAAAATACGGAAAAAATTTGGGCTGTTACTCTAAGGAGGCAGCAGCCCATAATCAAGGCCTAAAGTACCGTTAATTTAGTTTTTAACCGATTTAGGCAAAAAAAAAGGCCGTATAAACGGCCTTTTCAAATATTGGGGTGGACGATGGGGCTCGAACCCACGACCACCGGAATCACAATCCGGGGCTCTACCAACTGAGCTACGCCCACCATATCTGTACGTTGTGTTTTGGTGCGCCCGGCAGGACTCGAACCTGCAACCACTCCCTTAGAAGGGGAGTGCTCTATCCGGTTGAGCTACGAGCGCATTCCAGCCCGTTCTGCCGTTCACCTATCGATTTTGGTCGGAGCAGAGGGATTCGAACCCCCGACCCTCTGGTCCCAAACCAGATGCGCTACCAAGCTGCGCTATGCTCCGATCGATCCGTGTCCGTCAACGTGGGGCGCATATTAATGATGGACTCACCTTGCGTCAAACGTTATTTAAAAAAAATCTTAAAAAACAACGCGGTAGCCTATTTTGCGTACACAAAACGCGCCTCAGGAATGACGCACAAGCGGGTTGCCGTCTGGTCAGTCGCGTGAGAAAATAGTGGATTGACTTCTAACCCTAGCCGACAAGGTGATTGAGTGACTGCGAAAATAATTGATGGCAAGGCCATTGCGGCCGAGCTGGTTGCTAAGATATCCCTCGAAGTAAAGGCTTTAACTAGCCAAGGCCACCGCCCGCCGGGCTTGGCGGTTATATTAGTGGGGTCTGATTTTGCCTCGCAAAAATACGTTGGCAGTAAGATGAAGGCCTGTAACGACGTTGGCTTTAAGTCAAAAACCTATGAATTCCCCACAACAGCGCGGGAAAAGGAAATCCTTGATCTGATCGACACCCTAAATGAGGACGCCTCTATAGACGGTATCCTGGTGCAGATGCCGTTACCCGAGCACATTAACGCCGATACCATCGTTGAACGGATAAAGGTCGATAAGGATGTTGATGGCTTTCATCCATTCAATATCGGTCGCTTGGCGCAGCGCCGACCTCTGCTCGAGAGCTGCACTCCGAAAGGTATTATGGCGCTGTTACAGAGTACCGGCGAAGCCGTGCGCGGCAAGGAGGCGGTTGTGGTCGGCGCATCCAATCACGTTGGAAGGCCCATGTCCCTGGAACTGCTCTTGGCCGGTGCGACGGTGACTACGACCCATCGCTTCACCCAGAATCTGGAAAAACATGTCCGCGACGCCGATATAGTCGTTGTTGCGGCCGGCAAACCTGGCCTGGTAAAAGGCGAATGGATCAAACCTGGTGCTATCGTTATCGATGTTGGCATCAACCGCAATGAACACAACCAGATTGTCGGCGATGTCGAATTTGAGGCCGCCTACGATCGTGCCGGCTGGATAACGCCGGTTCCCGGTGGTGTCGGCCCAATGACAGTGGCCACCCTAATGGAAAACACCCTAATTGCTGCAAAACAATTGCATCTTGGCATTACCAATTAATAAAAGGATAGACGATGAACGTTTTACTTAAGACCTCTATGGGCGATATCAAGATTCAACTGGATTTTGACAAAGCCCCTAAATCGGCGGCGAATTTTCAGCAATACGTGGAAGATGGTTATTTCAACGGTCTGATCTTTCACCGGGTGATCAATGGCTTTATGGTTCAGGGTGGCGGCTTTGAGCCGGGCATGACCCAACGCGCCAGCGGTGCGGCGATTAAAAATGAAGCCAACAATGGTGTCAAAAACACTAAATATAGCTTGGCTATGGCCCGCACCATGGATCCGCACTCAGCAACCGGTCAGTTTTTTATCAATGTCGCCGATAACAGCTTTCTCGATTTTAAGTCTGAAACTGCAGATGGTTGGGGTTATGCCGTATTTGGTGCAGTCATTGACGGCACCGAGGTGGTTGACCGCATCAAAGCGGTGCCCACAACCTCTAAGGCCGGCCATCAAGACGTGCCGACCGACGATGTAATCATCGAATCCGCCACAATGGTCGATTAATGATCCAGTCTTTTGAGAATGCGCTGTTCATCTCGGACATCCATTTGACCGAAGATCGCCCGGACGTCGTTCGGGCTTTTTTTGACTTTTTACGCTGGATTCCAGAATCAACCGAGGCACTCTTTATACTCGGAGACTTTTTTGAATATTGGGTCGGTGATGATGCAACCAGCGATCTAGCCAACCAAGTCGCCATCGCGCTAGCCCATATTGCCAATAGCGCGCAAATACAGATCTTTTTTGTCGCGGGGAATCGAGATTTTGCACTTGGCAAGCGCTATGCCAGCCGTTGTCAGATGACTGTGCTCGCAGATGAAAGTCACTTCAAGATAGCCAATCGGCAGGTCGTCGTGACTCATGGTGATCAATATTGCAGCGACGATGTGAGTTACCAGCGCTTCCGCGCTGTGATTCGCCATCCTCTCGTGCTCTCCGCCCTACTCGGCTTACCGAAAAAATACCGGGTCCGGCTGGCAGAANGCTTGCGGGCACGATCCAAATTCCGCTTTCAGACCAACCCGGTCTATATCGATGTTAACGAGCAAACCATTGCGGCNGCTTTCGCTCGCCTGGGCTGCCAACTGATGATTCACGGTCACACCCATCGGGCCGACATCCACACTTATGAGCACGACAAGGCTATGCATACCCGGTTGGTATTGGGCGATTGGCATCATCTTGGCTGGTATGCCCAGTTAAACGCAACGGGGCACTCGTTACACCAGTTCGCGATAGCCCAACCGGTATTTTAAGCCGCTAGTGGCGGGCCACTGTGAAAACGAAATTCATTATCGGGACGGGTAATCAGTTCTTGTTCGGCCGCGAGGAAGAGTTCGACGCGAGGAGTAATCGGCTCGACGCTGTATTGCTGGGCCAAACCCAGATAGTCACCATAGTGCCGACATTCACTGCGCAAGAGCGAAAAATAGAACTTGGCCAAATCATCGTCTAAAAAGGGTATCAATCGGGCGAAACGCTCACAGGAGCGCGCTTCGACGATAGCACCGATAATACATTTATCGACCAGCAAATAAGGCTCTTGCCGATTCGCCAATTTAAACAGCCCGGCCGCATAGCGTGAGGCCGATACCTCGATGTAGTCAATGCCACGCAACAGCATTATTTTATGCACCTGATCAAAGTGCACCAACTCCTCACGCGCCAACTTACTCATCTTCGCCAACAACTCGGGTCGGTCGATATATTTAAACATCAGTGACATGGCGGTTGAGGCCGCCTTTTTTTCACAGTTGGCGTGATCAATCAGCAAGGTTGGCAGCTGAGTCACCGCCATATCAAGCCACTCCTGAGGTGTTTCACAGGTTAAAAAGCTCCGAATCTCAACTAACAGATCGTCTATAACCGCCGGTTCCATTGCACCACCCTTCTATTTTGTTGGTTCTTGCTGTGAGGCACCCCGTGCTAATAAAGGACCTTAATGGGCGCGAATTATAAGAACTGGTCAAAAAAATGCTACGTTTGTTGATTAATTTGACCTATTTACCGCTAAAAGTGGATATCACGGCAAATATTCATACAATTTGCGTTTTCACCTAGACTTGAGTTGTTTAATGCCGTTTCCGTTTGCTCCTGATCAATACCAAAGCCAATTGGCCGCCAAAGAAGCCATCCTAACCGAACTATTAGCCGACTGGACGCGACCAGCGCTAAGCGTTTGCGCTTCGCAACCGAGCCATTACCGGATGCGTGCGGAGTTTCGCATTTGGCATGATGGTGCACGCTCTTATTACGCCATGTTCGACCCCAAAAACCCGACCGTACCGCTCGAGGTGACCGAGTTTCCGGTGGCCTCAAAGTTATTGAACCGGTTAATGGATGAGGTTATGGCAGGTGTGATGAGCGATCCGGAACTGCGCCATAAGCTATTCCAGGTGAACTTTCTCACGACCCAGTCCGGCGATGCACTCATAACTCTGATATATCATCGGCAATTGGCCGAGGACTGGCTCGAACGTGGCAACCATTGGCAGAGTGTGTGGGGCTTCCCGGTGATCGGTCGGGCACGCAAGCAACGGCATGTGTTAAGCCGAGACTTTGTCACCGAACAGCTCAGTATCGCCGGCCAGAGCTACGATTTTCACCAGTATGAGAGCAGCTTTACTCAGCCCAATGCCGGCGTCTGTGAACAGATGGTCAGCTGGGCCGTCGCACAAACACTGGGTTCGCAACAGGGCGACCTGATGGAGATGTATTGCGGCAATGGTAATTTCTCCATTCCCCTGTCGCACAACTTTCGCTTGGCCCTTGGCACAGAGATTTCACGCACCGCGGTTAAGAGCGCCCAAGAAAATATCAGCCTGAATCGACGTGACAACTTAAAAATCGCTCGCATGGCCAGTGAAGACCTGTCCAAAGCCTGGGTTAAAAATGAACCCAGTCGGCGCTTTAATGAGTTTGACATGGCCTCCTATGACTTTGATACCGTGTTGGTTGACCCGCCTCGAGCGGGTTTGGATGAGGACACCATCAGCCTTATTCAGCGCTTTCGACGCATCGTCTATGTGTCGTGTAACCCAGAATCAATGGTCGCCAATATAGCCGCCTTGCAAGGTGACTATAGGATGACCGCCTGCGCCCTATTCGATCAATTTCCCTACACCCATCATATGGAAGCCGGGGTCATCTTAGAGCGTTGTTAAGCCAGCGCCAGGACATGCGCCACTCAGGCATAGATCTGAATATGACACCCTTTTAGCGTACAATCTAACCGTTATAACCGCGGCCTGACCCCCGGCCGCCGCCCCTCAAATTTGGAGTAACAGATGTTTTCAGCCTTTCGCTTGGTTCGGATTCCACAAGACAGTCAATTGCAGGCGTGGAACGCCGCCGATGAACTGCTCTTGGAGCGCCTTAATACCAGTACCGCCGGCAAAATAGTGGTCGTCAACGACGACTTTGCCGCCCTTGCCGTGGCGCTGCACGAAAGCGATCTGGACTGGTGGCACGACTCGGCCATGGCCCAAGAAGCACTGCAGCTGAACTGCAGCAAGAATGCCGTTCGATTGCCCCAGATAATCGATCAGCTGGCCACGGTGGCCACCTATCAAACGGTGATCATCCATATTCCCAAATCAATTAAATTGTTTCAATGGCAATTGGAGCAGCTTATTGCGGCCAGCTCGGCTGAGACCCAGTTTTATGTTCTGGGCATGGTCAAACATGTTGGCAAGGGTCACATAAAGGTCATGGAACAGCTCTTTGCCGAGGTTGAACCCGGTCGAGCGGAGAAAAAAGCTCGGGTAATTCGTCTGCAGAAACCGATCACATCGGCCCAATCGGTTGGCAACAGCCAATATCAGGTACCCGAGCTATCGGCCGAATTCACCAACCTGCCCGGCTGTTATGCGGAAAATACCATTGATCCCGGGGCGCGCACCTTTATTGGCTTTTTTAACCTAATGCCTCAGGTCAACAAGGCGCTGGATCTGGGCTGTGGCAATGGACTTTTGGCAGTTGCCCTGCTGCAGCGGCAGCCGGAGCTCGAACTGTGCTTGGTAGATGACAGTCAACAGGGCTTGGCGTCGGCGCAACTCAGCCTGGCGGCAAACGGTTGGACCGAGAAACTCAGTTATCGGCACAGTAATGGCCTGAACCAGTTGGCTCACGATGAGCAATTTGAACTAATTATCTGCAATCCGCCCTTTCATCAGAGCACGACCCTAACTGAAAACATCGCCGTCAAGATGATCCGTGATGCCGGCCAACACCTAACTGAGGGTGGACAGCTGTGGTTGGTTGCCAACCGCCATTTGGATTATCGCACCGCCTGCAAACGCCATTTTCAGGCGGTCAAGCTGCGCTCCAATAACGCCCGGTTCAATATTATTCAGTGTATTAAATAGGGCGCGGGTGTCGGCCGGCGATATAAAGATATAAGCATGGAGGGCGACTTGATGCAAAATGCGCTAATCTGCCCACTCTGTCTGGCGGATAACCGGTGCGCTTCCGCCGCTTCTACTAATAGAAGTAGCGCCGATAAGGCTGCCGACTGCTGGTGTATGGCGCTAGAGATTCCGCCTACCCTGCTCGCACAGGTGCCGACTGCGCAGCGCAACCGAGTGTGCATCTGCGCAACCTGTATTGCCGCTTTCTGGTCTAATGCAGGCTCGGAGGTAGGCGATGCTTAGCCCGAGCACAGGGCTTCATCGACTCCTACCGACCGCCTAAGGCTGACCACCGGTTGGCCTTAGGCAAAGCGATGGCGGATTTCGAAGCACTGGTGCGGCAAGCCGCGTTTGAAATCGTTCGGTACCGAGCGCAGCGTGACATCCTTGACTTGGAAACGGGCCTTCAGTTCCTCGGCAAGGACAAACTTCCTGGCGTTGTTGGAAAACACCAGCACCCCTTCTGCGGTGAGCAACTGCATGGCATCATTGATCATCGACTCATGATCGCGCTGAACATCAAGTGTGTCGGTCATGCGCGCAGAGTTACTGAAGGTTGGCGGATCGAGAATAATCAGATCAAAGGCATCCTTGCAATCCTTTAGCCAGGTTAAACAATCGGCGTGCACAAACTGATGGTTTGGCCCTTCTTTACCGCCGTTCATCTCAAGATTATCGCGCGCCCACTTCAGATAGGTCTTGGACAAATCCACGCTAACCGTCTTGATCGCCCCGCCCAGCAAGGCGTGGGACGAAAAACTGCCGGTATAGCAGAATAGGTTCAGAACGCGTTGCCCTTGGGCATTTTTCTGCACCCACTGGCGGGTATTGCGATGATCGAGAAACAGGCCGGTATCCAAATAGTCGAGCAAATTGACGCGCAACTTGACGCCGTATTCGGTGACATCAAAGAATTGGCCCGAGGGTGCATTCTTTTCGTACTGCTTGGTGCCCTTCTGCTTCTCGCGGCGCTTCACCGCGATTTGCGCGACGGGAATGGTGAAGATCTGAGATAACAGATCGACCGCCGTTAACAGGCGCTGCTGGGCCTTATGCTCCGGTACCGATTTGGGCGCGGCGTATTCCTGCACATGCAGCCAATCGCCATAATGGTCGACGGCAATGGCAAAGTCGGGCAGATCGGCATCGTAGACACGATAGGCTTCGATGCCCTCTTTAGCGCGCCATTTTTTAAGCTGCTTGAGGTTTTTCTCAACCCTATTTTTAAAGGCCAAAGCCTGTTCTGAGGCTCCCGCGGAGAGCGTGCTTTCACGTGGTTGATCGGCTGGAGTGGCCTGATAACGATACAGCGTCGTTTCAATAGCGCCGTTGTAAAAGGTCCGTTTCTGCGTCGGCCGGAGGCCGATTTCACGCGCGAGGATATCTTCTGAGGTCAACATAGCCATCGACCAACCCTCTAACTCACCGCGCGCGATCTCACCGATACGGCGGTAGGTCTTTAGCAGCGTTGGCTTATCACCCAAGCGCTCACCATAGGGTGGGTTCGACAACCATAGGCCTGGCTTTAACGGCCAATGGGTTGGCAGAGTCCAGTCATCTAGGTCTTTGTAATAACAACGCACCTGTTCGGCCAGACCCAATTTCTCTAGGGTCTCATTGGCCTGCGCAATCACGCCAGCATCGCTGTCGTAGCCCAGAATCGGTGGCATCTGCTCAATACCGACCAAGCGTCGTGCGCGGGCATCCTGCTGTACCGTCTGCCAATCCTCATGCGCATGTTGTAGCCAGCCTTCAAAGCCGAAACGTGCGCGGCCCAAACCGGGTGCGTAGTCGGCGGCAATCATCGCCGCCTCAATGACCAGCGTACCGGAACCGCACATCAGATCTAAGAAGGACTGTTTCTCGCGTGCCATGGCGGGCCAATCGGCGGCACACAGCAGTGCCGCAGCGAGATTTTCTTTGATCGGGGCCGGCCCGGTCGATTGGCGGTAACCACGGCGATGCAAGGAATCACCGGTTAGCTCGATGCCGAGGAACATTTTCTTTTTAGCGACCTGAGCATAGATGGTTAAATCTGGATCTTGAGCTACATCTGGACGGGTGCCGTGTCGGGCACGGAACTGATCGACCACCCAGTCCTTAACCTTTTGCGCGCCGAAGCGGGTATCGCGAATTTCTGGCAAATAGCCGGAAAAATTGACCTTGAGAGAACCCGTTGGCCTGACATGCTGATCCCAATCGACCGACGTCACCATGCGCTCTAGGGCCACAAAGGAGACATCACTGGTTTCATCCAGCGCGAGAAAGACGCGGTTGGCCAAACGACTCCATAAACACACTCGATAGGCATCGATCAAGGGCCCCTCAAAGGTTACACCCTTGTGCCAATCCCCGGTTTTAACCGCGCAAATGCCTTCAATTTCTTGCCTGAGTAGCCCGGTTACACCCTGTGGGCAAGTGACCCAGAATCGAAATGTTTGTGTGTTAGTCATTTTTAGACAGATTCTCTATAAAAAATATATTAATTAGTGTTTATTCGTATATGTAAGCTTTTGTAAGGGTCGGGAATCGTCCTAAGCAGCCCGCTAAATGGGCGTGCCAGTATTCGATTTCTTCTTATATATACTATTCATATAAAAATCGATGTTTAGATTATATTGTTCATCGACACGTACGTCCTTAATTAGTTACAACAGTAGCACATCTTTAGCTTTCACTTGGAACGTGTTTCCTTTGCGTTCCAGACTTTAGAAGCAACAATGTACGAGGCACACCTATGAAACGACAAAAAAGAGACATGATGGAAAGAGCTTTTCAAAAGGGATATATGGCCGGAGTAGAAGGCAGATCTAAAGAGTTATGCCCTAAAGAAGAAGGGCCGGAGCATCAACAATGGATCAACGGCTGGCGTGAAGGACGCAGCGACCATTGGGACGGCTACACCGGCGTTAGCGGTATCCATCGCGTCAATGAAGTTGTCATTCATCATTAAAGAGAACGAAGCTCGATAAAAAAAGCCAGCAAATGCTGGCTTTTTTTATGGCGCTAAGATCGTTGTTTTAAGATTAGAGCCGAGCCACGCGCTCGATGGCCTGTCTGACCAAGGTCGGACCATGGTAAATAAAGCCGGTATAGAGCTGCACCAAATCGGCCCCGACTCTGAGCTTTTCTTCCGCCTCATGGGGCGACATAATCCCGCCGACCCCTATTAGGGGTATTTTGCTGTCGAGTCGTTCGCGAAACAGCTTCAAAACATGATTCGCTTGCTCTCGCACCGGCGCACCGGACAAGCCCCCGGCCTCATCGGCATATTGAAAACCGCTGACCTCCTCGCGTGACACAGTGGTATTGGTGGCAATAACCCCCTCAACCTCAAGTTCATTGAAGGTGCTGGCCAATGTCTGCACCTCCTCATCGGTTAAGTCTGGCGCGATCTTGATCAAGATAGGGGTGTGCCTAAGGGTTTGATCCAGCGCCTGTTGGCGCTGCTTGAGGGCGCTAAGCAGTTGACTCAAATTATCGCCAAATTGCAGGTTCCGCAGCCCCGGGGTATTGGGCGAGGACAGGTTGATCACTATATAGTCTGCCACCTCATAGACCCGATCCAAGCAATAGAGATAGTCATCCACGGCCTGGTCCTCGGGGGTGTCCTTGTTTTTACCGATATTAATACCGACAACGCCCTTATAGGTCGTTCGTTTGACGCGCTCAACCAGGTAGTCGACCCCCTTATTGTTGAAGCCCATGCGATTGATAATGGCTTCTTTTTCGGGGATGCGAAAAATACGCGGTAAGGCATTGCCCGGTTGAGCCTTCGGCGTCACGGTGCCGACCTCAATAAAACCAAAGCCCAAGGCCCCCAAGGCATCGATATAATCGCCGTTCTTGTCCAAGCCGGCGGCAAGACCGACCGCGTTAGGGAATTCCAGGCCAAATACAGTGACGGCTTTCTGCTGCGCGGGCTTGGGTAAGAGGCCCGTCAAACGCAACCGCGACAGGGCTCCCAGGCTATCCATGGAGAGTTCGTGTGCCGTTTCACCAGATAACAAAAATAGTGCTTTTCGTAAGACGGAATACATGTGTTTCTCCCAGGCTAAGTGAGCCGGATTATACTGACTTTGACGGCGGTTGACAGAACGGGATCAACCGACCTTCACAATGTTAACGAACTTGTGTTCGGCATCGAAATGAATGGCAAAGCTGCCCCGAATGCCTTCACGCGTTACAAAGGGTTGCAAAATTGCGGTAGGAAAACGTACCCGACGGCCATCTTGTGAAAAGGCTGAAACCTGGGTAACTGAGCCCTTATAGTGCTTTAGGTATTCATCGGCGCTGATCACCAGATCAACAATTAGGGTACTTTTAGAGGCTGGTATGGCGGGCATGGTTAGGGTTCTGTCGAGTAGCGCTATTAGGCTTGATGGTTCTATTATCTAATAAAAGTTACGCAAAAAACAAGGGCACTTTTGCTCGACCGAGGGTCGGCGCCAGTACCCTAACTTGGCCCGGACTTAGAGTTCCGGCATGGTGGCCTGAGACAGATCCAGCAGTTCTCGAATCGCGACGCTGTACATGCTGAATTCCGGTTCGCTTACGGCACGAATCTCGTTCATCATCCGCAACCAGCGATCGACCAGAATCTTATTGTCCTCCAACCACCGGTCTACGGTGGTCTCGAGCTGATCGGTCTCGGTCATCTGGATAAATAAACCCTGGGTGATGCGACGTTGTTGCCATTCTAGGTCATCGCGGAACGATTCGCGGGCCATGGCCTGCCAATGGGTCATCACCTTGAGAGAATTGACCTGTCGGGAAAAGAGTTCCAGACCAAGCGATTCACCGACGCGGAAATATCCGTTAGCGACCGCCAACGAGTCGCGCTTCAGGCTTTGCGCGACAGCGACCACACCCAGAGAGGTATACATCAGATCGGCGGCGGCGATGCGCTTGGCCAGGCTCTCGGGTACGCCGACGTCGATCATTTTCTGAGCATCGGCCAACCAGACATCGTTTTGTTCAGGCGACAATACCTGCTCTAAGCTGCCCGCCATTTCCTGTAACGGTTGTTTGAAAAGCGCAATCACATTGGCGATGTCGATGCCAGAACGGAAGTTTTTAATCAACCAGCGCGAACTGCGACGCACCATCCGCATAGTGATGAGCATCATTTTCGACTGTAAATCGGCCGAGATCTGGTGGTCCAAGGCTTCAATTTCAGCCCACAGGTCGTGCAAACCGAAGATCTCGCGACTCGCGACATAGGCTTTCGCGGCCTCGATCGGCGATGCGCCGGTACTCTCATGCAAACGACTGAAAAAGGTAATGCCCATATAGTTGATCATATCGTTCGCCACCTGGGTGGCGATGATCTCCTTACGCAGGCGATGTTCGTTCATCATCTTGCCGAACTTCTTTTGCATCGCCGTTGGGAATTCGGTTACTACGATGCCGCGAATGAAGTCGTCATTAGCCAGCTCTTTCTTTGCCAAGACTTCTTTCAGGTCGCCTTTGACGTAGGATATCAACACGGCCAATTCGGGACGAGTCAGACCGAAGCCATTGGCTTTACGTTCGGAAATTAGATCGTCGCTGGGTAAGAATTCCAGTTCGCGGTTAAGTTTACCGGCGTCTTCAAGGTTGTGAATCAAGCGTCTATATTCTTCAACACGCGGAAAGGACTCAGTGAAGGCTATGCCTAAGGCCTGGGTCTGGCGGTAGTTATTCGTCAGGACCAGCTCAGAGACGTCTTCGGTCAGCTTTTCCAAGGTTGAGTTGCGTTGTTTAACGGTCATGTCGCCATTGGCGACCATTTCGTCCAACAAGATCTTCATATTCACTTCATGGTCCGAGCAATCAACCCCGCCGGCATTATCGATAAAGTCGGTAAAACTGCGCCCGCCATTGAGATTGTATTCGATGCGTCCGAGCTGGCTAAAGCCTAAGTTACCGCCCTCGCCAATCACCTTGCAGCGCAATTCATTGCCATTGATGCGTAACGCATCGTTGGCCTTATCGCCGATGTCCAAGTGATTTTCCGATGTGGCCTTAACATAGGTGCCAATACCGCCATTCCAGAGCAGATCAACCGGCGCTTTAAGCATGGCGATCATCAGGTCGGTAGGCGATATTTTGCTTACCGTCAGTTCAAAGAGGGCCGTCATTTCTTTACTAACCGGAATCGATTTCGAACTGCGACTAAAGATGCCGCCGCCTTTCGACATCAGCTTAGCGTTATAGTCCTCCCAGCTGGAACGGGGCAAGTCAAAAAGTCGCTGACGTTCCTTGAAACTGACGGCCGCATCCGGGTTGGGGTCTATAAAAATATGCATATGGTTAAAGGCACCGACCAACTTAACCGTCTGCGAGCGCAGTAGACCATTGCCAAAGACATCCCCCGCCATATCGCCGATACCGACGACGGTAATGGGGTCATCTTGGACATTGATATCCATTTCGCGGAAATGACGTTGTACGCTAACCCAAGCGCCTCGGGCCGTGATCGCCATTTTCTTGTGGTCGTAGCCAAACGAACCACCCGATGCAAAGGCGTCTCCGAGCCAGAAGTTGTATTCTTTTGCCACGCTATTGGCAATATCGGAAAAGGTCGCCGTGCCCTTGTCGGCCGCGACGACCATATAGGGGTCGTCCTTATCGTAGCGGACGACCTGTTTTGGCGGGCTGACCGCATTGTCCACCAAGTTATCGGTGATATCGAGCAGACCCCGAATAAAGGTTTTATAACAGGCAATGCCCTCTTTAAAAAAGGCATCCCGATCCGATGGTGGTGGTAATTGCTTAGCAACAAAGCCACCTTTGGCACCAACCGGCACGATAACCGCATTCTTGACCTGCTGGGCCTTGACCAGTCCGAGCACTTCGGTTCGGAAATCCTCGTTTCGATCGGACCAGCGCAGGCCGCCTCGAGCAACACTGCCGCCGCGTAAATGCACCCCTTCGATGCGCGGCGAATAGACGAAGATTTCAAACTTGGGTTTGGGCAGGGGAATATCGCTGATTTGGCTGGAATTGAGTTTAAAACTGATATATTCCTTGCGCAGCCCGGCCGCATCTTCCTGATAGAAGTTGGTCCGAACGGTGGCCAAGATCAATTCAATATAACGCCGAATAATGCGATCTTCGTTGATATTGTTGACATCTTCGAGCAACAGTTCAATCTTTTCGACCCAACGCTCGACCATGCCGACATCGCTTTGCTTGTCGGGATTGAAGCGGGCAGAAAACAATTCCGACAGGTGGTCAGTCAGTTCCGAATAACGAATCAAGGTCTCCGCTATATATTCCAGACTAAGACCGAAGCGAATCTGTTTCATATATTTGGCGTAGCCGCGCAACATGGCCACTTCACGCCAGGTTAATTTGGCGCGCAAAATAAGTCGGTTAAACTGATCGTTTTCGGCGCGACCCTTCCAAACGTTCAAGAACGCCTTGGAAAATTCTTCTCGATATTGGGCCGGATCTAGGTTGGCATCGGGCTCATAGAGCAGATTAAAGTCATAGATCCAGGTGCAGCCATTTTCCGGGTGATTGATATCAAAAGGAAATTCATCGATAACCTTTAAACCCAGATTTTCTAAGATAGGTATTAAATCCGACAATAGGAGCGCTTGGCCCTTGTTGAATATTTTCATCTTGAGTATCGAACCGTTGGGTTCGATGGAGCTGAAAAAACTCAGCGTAATCTGTTCATCCGGATTAGTGTGCAAGCTCTCAATCCGTTGTATATCTGCCACCGCAACGCGCGCGCTGTACTCTTCGGTATAACCAGATGGAAAGGCATACTCGTAAGAATGATAGAGACGGATGCCCTTCTCTTCGCCAAAGGACTCTACCAATGCATGTTGCAGGTCATCGGTCCAGCGCTTGGCAATCTGCACGATCCGGCTCTCCAACAGCTCTACCGGCGGTAACACATCAAGTGGTGCGGCTAATTTAAAGACAAAGCGGGATCGAGCCAGCACCGACTCACTGAAAATGGTGGTGTAATCTGACCCTTCGACGGAAAAATATTCCGCCAACATGTCATGAACCTTAATCCGAATTTGGGTATTGAAAATATCTCTGGGCATATAAACGACCGCATTGAGAAATTTTCCGTAAGCATCTTTACGCAAAAACAAGCGAATCTGTTTCCGTTCCTGAATCGATTGCACGTCGCTGGACACCCGCAACAGGGTATCTTCATCGCTTTGAATCAACTCGTCACGTGGGAAATTATAGAGGATTGCGGCAAGCTCTTTGTAAGCATGACCGCCGGCGGTGAAGCCGCTGTTAACCAAGACTTTAAGTATTTTACGGCGCACAACGGGGATGTTTTGCGGTGTTTCATTGTAAACCGATGAGGTATAGAGCCCTAAAAATCGACGCCCACCCACAACTTCGCCCTGATCATTGAATTCTTTCACCAATATATAGTCTGAATAAGCCGAGCGATGCACGGTGGATCGGCGCCCGGACTTAGTAAAGATCAATAATTCCTGCTTAAACACATGATCTCGACGTTCCTGAGACATGGCATCAATCGACTCACTGCGCCGATTGTGGTTCTTCTTAAAGAGGCCCAATTCAGTCCCGGGGACCTGCTTTACCATGCCGTCCTCGATAACATACTCATCATAGGCTAGAAAGCTGAAGTGATTGTTAGCGATCCACTGCATAAACACGCTGGCTTCTGCCAATGCCTGCGCACTGAATGGGTATTTCTTGCGCTCAAGGTCTGCGACCACTTCCTGGGTTTTAGCCATCATTTTTGGGAAGTCATCGACGACATAGATAACGTCGTCCATCACCTCAGACAATGCGCTTTCGACGGCCTGACGTTGCTCGGAAATAGAGGTGCGGTCCATTTCCAGACAGAGTAGTAATTCCTTGGTGCCTTCTGGCCCGAAGCCACTGAACTGGCCTGCCTCGGTGCGAATAACCGAAAAGGTGCCGTAGAAGACGGCATGGATGTTTAGGCCAAGCTTATTTAACGCTAAGCGAGCGGAATCGATGACGAATGGCAGGTCATTGTGCAAAATCGATACTATAGTGTGCTGGCTTTGCCATTCATGTTCTTCAACATTGGGGTTAATCACCTGGATACTGGCACGGTGAGACGGTCTTGCTTGCAGTGTGCGCCAAAGGGTCACGACCATACCGGCTAGATCGGACAAATCGTACTTAACCAAATCTCGCATACCGGCGTGGCGGAACAGACCTGTGATGAGGTTATTGAGATCCTTTTGATGCTCTTCAGGAAAGTGTGACCTGAGATGTTGAAACAAGGATTCCATCAATTCGTCATGGCTGTTCGTTAGCACTGTGGACATAATAGCCTCTGTATTATTGTTATAGTCGAGTTGTCTGGCGCTGTGACGCCGTCATCAGGATATCGAAAAATTCTTTTGTATCTTAACAAGTTGCAATAAAATGCCTGCAATAGACTTATACTGTGAATATGCGCCATTTTGGTAACAGTTGTCACAACTTTTATTGTTAATGTCGCTCAATGTCGCTAATTCGAAAGGTGCTTTATGATTAAGTTGAACAAACCCGGATTTTGGCAAGTAACGAAAAGTGTTTTGTCGGCTGTTATTGGTGTCCAGAGCAACCGAAATAGACTACAGGACTTTGCAAGCCCGAGCATTTGGCCATTCGTGGCGGGCGGCCTGATCTTTACGGTCTTGTTTGTCGGTGGCTTAATTGCGCTGGTAAGCATAGTCGCCTAAGCGCTGCGCATGCAAAATCTGCCGGGCCGAAACAAAAAAAAGGGCTTCAGCCCTTTTTTTTGTAATGCATGCAAGGTGGCGAATCTAGACCCCAGCAACCCAATAGACGGCCGTCACAACCACGGTAAAGATGACAACAACCGCGGCAATCGCATCGGCTTGTGAATCGCTCATTTTTGATTTGCTAATGGACATATTCTCTCTCTTTCTTGTTTTTTTGATCTAACCCGTTTCACCGACTTATAGGTAGGTGCTCGCAGAGCATTTAATAGGCTTTTGATACGTTCCGCAACCCGCTTTATATAACGTTATCGTCTTAAATTATGAAACTTTAATACTTCAGAGAATAAAGAACCTTCTGTATAGTACGTGGATATAGGGTCGGCTGTGGTCGATCGGCTTGATTTCCGTTTCTGATGAGGGTGCTACATGTACGTTTACGACTCGTATGACCAACAAATCGTTGATCAACGCGTTGCGCAGTTCCGAGAACAGACGGAGCGCTTCCTGACTGGTGATTTAAAACCCGAAGAATTTCTGCCGCTGCGCCTGCAAAATGGTCTCTATGTGCAGCGTCATGCGCCGATGCTGCGCATCGCCGTACCCTATGGTTTGATGTCCGCTCGCCAGTTGCGCACCATTGCTGATGTCAGTCGGCAATTCGATAAGGGTTATGTCCATTTCACCACCCGGCAGAACATTCAATTGAATTGGCCGGCGCTGGAAGATGTACCCGATATCTTGGCCGAATTGGCCGCTGTGCAAATGCATGCGATCCAAACGTCGGGTAACTGTATCCGTAATACCACCACGGACCAATTTGCTGGGGTTATGCCCGATGAGGTCGAAGATCCACGTCCCTGGTGTGAAATTATCCGCCAATGGTCGACCTTACACCCAGAATTTGCCTATTTACCGCGCAAATTTAAAATTGCCGTCAATGCAGCCACCACGACCGACAGGGCCGCGATCCGCTTCCACGATATAGGCCTGCAGTTGGTTAAAAATGCCGATGGCGTCGTGGGTTTTCAGGTATTCGTGGGCGGCGGACTTGGGCGTACGCCCCTTCCTGGGCAAGAAATACGCGCCTTTTTGCCCAAGGAAGACCTGCTGACCTACTTGGAAGCAATTCTACGGGTATACAACCTGAACGGTCGTCGAGACAATAAATACAAGGCTCGAATTAAGATTTTAGTTAAGGCCCTCGGCATCGACGCTTTTAAGGCTATGGTCGAAGAGCAGTGGCAGGTCAATAAGGGTGGCGCCGCGACGCTAACCGATGCTGAAATTGATCGAGTCGGGCAATTCTTTACCGATCCGAACTATGCTGCCCTAACCGATCAAAGCGACCTGCTAGGGCAGCAGCGCTTTGCCCACGACGGTTTTAACAAGTGGTTGAGCTATAATGTCGAGGCGCACAAGCAACCCGGCTACGCCGCGGTAACCTTGGCACTGAAAAAGACCGGATATGCCCCTGGCGATGCGACCGCGGAACAATTAGACGTGGTGGCGGACTTGGCCGATCAGTACTCCTTTGGCGAGCTACGAGTGAGTCACCAACAAAACCTTATCCTCGCCGACGTCAAACAAGCTGACCTACTGATTCTCTGGCAACGACTCGATCAACTGGGCTTTGCCGATCCGACGGTTGGCACCCTAAATGATGTAATTTGCTGCCCTGGGGGTGACTTCTGCGCCCTGGCCAATGCCAAGTCGATCCCCATAGCCGAGGCGATCCAGTTACAGTTTGATGATCTGGACTATCTCCACGACCTGGGCAATATCGATCTGAATATATCCGGTTGTATGAACGCTTGTGGCCATCACCATATCGGCCATATCGGTATCTTAGGGGTCGACAAAAAGGGCGAGGAATTTTATCAAGTCTCACTGGGCGGGGATAGCGGCATCGATGGTCGAGTAGGCAAGATATTGGGGCCTTCAGTTAAGGCCGACCATATTACCGAGGTCGTGCAGCAGGTGATAGATGTCTTCTTAGCCCAACGTCAGCCGCAAGAACCCTTTATCGACGTGGTTCAGCGCATCGGGCTAACACCTTTTAAGGAGGCTGTTTATGCACCATCTCATTAAGGACGGGGTACGGATCGCTCATGACCCTTGGCAAATACTTGCAGGCGATTACAGTGCTAACCTGCCCAACGGATCGCTCCTGCCGGTTTCATTGTGGACCGAACGGGGGCCTGAGCTTTGCCAAGCAACGGCCGAACTGGGGGTTTATATTCGGGAAAATGAAGACCTAAGCGGTCTAATAGACTATTTGCCAACGATTNCCGTGGTCGCTTTTCAGTTCGGTAAGGTCGCCGATGGCCGTGCCTTCAGTTACGCCCGTCAACTGCGCGAGCAGTTTGGTTATAGCGGTGAAATACGTGCTACCGGAGACTTTATGCCCGACCAAGTCGGCTATTTAGAGCGCTGTGGCTTTAATGCCTTTGCTTGCCGAAGTGCCGCAGAGCAACAGACAGCCTTGTTAATACGAGCCGCCCTGCCCGTCAATTATCAGGCCGATGTGCAACAAAGCCAACCGCTCTTTCGACGTCGCTAAGCGGCGGCCAATAAAGAGAGCCGTAACGGGCTCTTTTTTTTGACTTCCCACTGAAAGCTGTATATAAATACAGGTACTGGAATTTCATACAGTATAGAGGTCGATATGATAGCCGCTCAGCAACATGCCCAGCTTAACCAACACTTTTTGCTCTCCATGGGCGAAAAAGCCAGATCCTTTGTGGAGTTCCATGCCTATGACTCCCCATTACTGAATCAATGGCACCATCTGATTGCATCGATGCGCGCCAACGCTAATAAGCGTCAATGGGTTACCCTAATCAATCCACCCTTCATTCCCAATGATCAGTATCTGAATGAAATTGGGCTCGGGGACTATTATGTTCGGATTATCCGCTTGGCCCAAAACAGTGAGGCCACAACTCGATATATCCAACGTTGCGTGCAAAATGGCAAAAGCTCGATCGTGGCGGTGTGGTCAAACAGCGTTGATGAGCTGCCCGAGGTGTTATTAAATGAGTCGCCCCTAGGCTGCCAAGCCTTGGTGTTTTCGGCCGGCAACCAGGCACAATTCCGGGATCAACAGCTGGAAATAGCTTTTTAATTTAGTACATAAGTATCAGAAGCTAGACCGGCTAAAACCGGTCCGCTCGATAAGGCCCGATTGGAATATCACTGGGTAGCCCTTGAATCGTTTGCGCGAGCAAATGCCCAGTGGCGGCACTCTGAGTCATCCCTAGGTGGCCATGGCCGAAGGCCAGGGTTAGGTTCGGCCAACGCGGATGGGCGCCGATGACCGGAACGGAGTCTGGTAACGAGGGCCGAAAACCTAGCCAGGTCGATTGTTCGGTAAAGTCGACAGAGGGCAAGATCTGCCGCGCGATGGCCACTTTACGGCGCACCCAAGCAAAGTCCGCCGGGGCGTCCAAGCCGGCTAATTCTACTCCAGCGGTCATCCGTAAACCGTCATCCATAGGCGACAGCACCAGATGTTTTTCCATATGCATCACCGAACGCGAGAGTTCACTGTGGCCGCTAAACTGCAGGTGATAACCGCGCTCTGTTTCCAGGGGGAAAGTATCACCCAGGGTGGCCAATAAGCGCTGTGACCAGGCCCCAGCACAGACCGTTAAGGCGCTGCAGCGATGCTTGAGATCTGGACCGGTGACGACAAACTGGTCCGCTTCCGGCTTGATTTCGCGGGCTTCACCTTGCAGGAAGATCACCCCCCGGCGCTGCAACTGATCCGCCAAGCGTATCAAGAGCCTATGCGGTTGGCGTATGGTTTGCGCTTGGCTTTGCAACATGCCGTGGCGAAACTGGTGGCCCAATGAGGGTTCGAGTTGACGCACTTCATCGGCGGTCAATTGTTGATAGCTCAGCCCAACGGCGTCCAGATAAGGTTTTTGAGTCGCCATGGCAGCCATGGCGGCATCGCTTTCAAACAACTTCAACCAGCCGCTATCGCGAAATTCATCCTGCAGATTGAGGTCCGATATCAGTGCGCGCCAATTGCGGTTCGACAAGGCATTTAATTGGCTGATCGCCTGGGCATTTTGATCCTGCCGATGCGCGCTCGACTCGCGTAACAGGCGCACCAACCAAGGCATGATTGCCAAGCGATAACGCCAGGGTATAGATAGGCTGGAGTCGGCCGTGACCAGCATCTTCAAGCCTTGCCAGATTAAACCCGGCTCACCCAGCGGCATAACACTGCCCACCGCCAGGACCCCCGCGTTACCGTATGAGGCCTGGCCGTCGTCGCCCGGTACCAAGCGATCTATTACCGTCACTTGGCGACCGGCCTCAGACAGATAGTAGGCGCACATCAAACCGATGATTCCGCCGCCAACAATAGTGTGCTGCGCCATGGGCAACCTCGAAAAAGTATTGATAAACGGGCCGTCATCGCACCGCCGACTGTTTGTTGCGCACAGAGGGCAACTGATGAGCAGAGTGTCACTGCTGCACCGACAAGTCCAGCCACCTTTTGAGTAGCAACGAGGATCCTGCTTGAATAGCTGAAGCCCGTCGTCGGCACGATATAACTGCGCATTTTCCAAGCAGACAACAAAAGTCGCCTAGAGGCGGAGGCCTTAAGCAATAGAATGACGCTAGAGGAGGATGAAGATGGTGCGGGTGGCCGGACTTGAACCGGCACGACTGTTAAGTCGCAAGATTTTAAGTCTTGTGTGTCTACCGATTCCACCACACCCGCAAGAGACTTAGACGTCGCCGTCTGACTACTCCTTTTACCACGGAGTCAGTGGTCATGCGTCGGCAAACTGGTTGCAATAACAACAGACCAGGAAATGACGATTAAAAATTCTGAGACTCATTTAAACCCTGAGAAAGGGTGGAGGCGCGGGTCGGAATCGAACCGGCGTACGCGGAGTTGCAGTCCGCTACATGACCACTCTGCCACCGCGCCAAACTTGCATATTTTAACCAGTGTGCCGCTGGTCAGCCCTTAGAGTATGAAGCAATGCCAATCGAGCCGACAATTACTAACTGGTGTTACAAACCAAGTTACTTCTTACTGGTAGAACCGAAGATCTAGCGGATTTTTGGAGCGGGAAAGGAGATTCGAACTCCCGACCCCAACCTTGGCAAGGTTGTGCTCTACCACTGAGCTATTCCCGCGTTAAAAATCCCGTTTTTAGCGGCTTTCGCCCTAACAACGTGGGGCGCATTTTATACCAGCGCCCTCGAATGTCAAACACTTTTTCCTTTAAATTTTAAGCACTTAGGACGACTTTGGTTTTAGATCCTGCCAGGCGGCCCGCAAATATACAATCATCGACCAGAGGGTCAGAACCGCAGCCAACTGCAAGGCCGCCAATCCCAAATTGGCAATAATGGTACCCGGCACCTGGCTCAGCAAGACAATGATCGACACCATCTGTACCGTTGTTTTCAGCTTGCCGAGCATATTAACGGCCACACTGGCGCGTTTGCCGGCTTCGGCCATCCACTCGCGCAACGCCGAAATAACAATTTCACGGCCGATGATAATGACCGCCGGAATGGTTAACCAGACCGTTTCATGGCGTTCAACCAAGACAACCAAGACGGAGGCCACGATTAACTTATCGGCTACCGGGTCCAAAAAGGCCCCAAAAGCGGTCATCTGACCCCATTTACGTGCTAAATAGCCGTCAAACCAATCTGTTATGGCCGCAATGGTAAAGAGAATGGCAGTGGCCATATAAGCCCAAGCGTACGGCGAGTAATAGACACCCACACAGACGGGAATGAGAAGCAGTCTGAGCAAGGTGAGGAGATTTGGGATATTCATGACGTTACCGCATATTAAGATGCGGCATTATAAACACTCTAAGGGGGCTTTGGACACCTCGCCGTACACAAGAATGTCTTGATTAGCCCGAATGTAAAAAATTATAGATATCTTGAGCCAATGTCTTGGAAATACCGCTGACCTTGGTGATTTCATCGACACTGGCCGACTTAACCGCAATGGCGCTGCCAAAATGGCGGATCAGTGCCCTTCTGCGCCCCGGTCCGACCTGTGGTACCTCATCTAAGACCGACCCCAGACGTGCCTTGCCGCGCCTGGCTCGATGTCCGGTAATGGCAAAACGATGCGCCTCGTCGCGAATATGCTGGATCAAATGCAGGGCCGGTGAAAAGTTTGGTAACAGAATGACCTGATCCGGTGTTTCAAAAAACAAGGTCTCCATGCCCGGCTTCCGGGTTTCCCCCTTGGCGATCCCTAACAGCGGAATTGCAATACCCAGCTCGTTCATAACCTCACGGGCCATACTCATCTGGCCCTTACCGCCATCGACGATTAACAGGTCGGGCAATCGGGTTTCTTCCTTCTGCAGCCGGGCATAGCGCCGTTGAATGGCTTGCGCCATGGCCGCATAGTCATCACCGGCGGCGACATTTTCAATATTAAACTTGCGGTAAAGCGACTTATTGGGTCCATCGCGATCGTAGATCACGCAAGACGCAGTGGTGGCTTCACCGCTGGAATGGGATATATCGAAACATTCGATCCGCTCTGGAATCTGTTCCAGGCTCAGCACCTCCTGTAAGGCCTCTAAGCGCTGGGTTACCTGAACGCCATGCGACATGCGCAGTTGCAGTTGTTCCGCGGCATTGGTCTGCGCCAGATCTAACCACTTGGCACTGGTGGTGCGCACGGCGCTTTGGATCGTCACGCTCTTGTGATATTGCTCCTTAATCGCCGCAGCCAGAGATTGGGCATCGGGGATCGGTACATTGGAAAGGATCTGACTGGGGCAGTCACCATGCTGACGAACCAAATAATATTGCGCCAAAAAACCGGTCATAATCAGCTTTTCATCATCTTCGATACCTGGCTTGGGAAAGAAACTCCGGCTACCGATCATGCGTCCATCGCGCACCATTAAAAAATGGATGCAGACACCGGAGGCTTGTTTGACCACGGCAAAGACATCGACATTGCCCTTGGCCCCGGAAACATATTGTTGCTCTTGGACCTTGCGCAAAAACATCAGCTGATCGCGAAACTCCGCGGCATGTTCGTAATCGTATTGCGCGGCCGCCTGATCCATTTCGATCTCAATGGTGTCGATTAACTCCTGGCTTTTGCCTTGCAAAAAGGCCCGAGTTTTGTCGAGATCTTGTTGATATTCGGCGTCCGAGACCAGGCCGACGCAGGGGGCCTTACAGCGCTTGATCTGGTACTGCAGACAGGGTTTTTGGCGATTGGCGTAAACGCTGTCTTCGCATTGGCGGATGCGAAAGGCTTTTTGCAGTAAAATTAGGCTTTCGCGCACTGCCGTAGCGCTGGGAAACGGGCCGAAATACTCATCCTGGGTGTTGCGCGCGCCACGATGCAAATACAGACCAGGCCGGTTGTGCTGTTTTGACAATTTTAGATAGGGATAGGACTTATCATCGACCAGTAAAATATTGTAAGGCGGTCGATGCTTGCTGATTAGGGTCTGTTCTAATAGGAGGGCTTCGGTTTCACTGTGAGTGATGGCAATTTCAATCGACTGTATCTTGCTGACCAAGGCGACCGTCTTGTTGGTTAGGCCGCTGGCGCGAAAATAGCTGGAGACGCGGCTCTTGAGGTTTTTCGCCTTGCCAACATAGAGCAACTGGCCATCGCTCGCATACATCCGATAGACCCCAGGACGAGTCGTTAGATTACGTAGAAAGGATTTAGGATCAAAAACAGTCGTTGTGGTTTCAGGCATGCAATCGCTTTAAGTCAGATAAACAGAATGATCCGATTAGACCATTTCTTGAGGCTCCAGTAATCCATAGCGAATGGCTAGATGCGTGAGTTCCACGTCGCTGGTTACCGATAATTTTTCAAATACTCGATACCGATAAGTGTTCACGGTCTTGGGACTCAAACAGAGGGTGTCGGATATTGCCTGCACCTTTTTACACGAACAGATCATGGTCGCAATCTGCATTTCACGATCGGACAGATCATTAAAGGGATTATCCGAGACGCCGAGGCTCTGTAAGGCCAATTTTTGTGCGATGGTCGGCGTTAAATATTTCTTGCCCGCCATAACCGTTTTAATCGCCTGGATCATTTCGTCTGTCGAGGCACCCTTAGTTAGGTAGCCGGACGCGCCGGCCTGCAACAGGCGGGCGGGAAATGGGTCATCATCGCAAGCCGTGACGGCAATGATTTTAATTTCCGGAAACAGGCGTTGAATTTTTTTCGTCGCCTCGATGCCATCCATGCCGGGCATGCGGACATCCATCAGAATGACATCCGGCTCATACTCCTTGGCCAGGTCAACCGCGCGTTGGCCGCTATTGCCGTCGGCCACAACGCGAATGCCGGCGACATCGGCTAAGAGGCGTACCAGACCAAAACGAACCAAATCATGATCATCTATTACTATGATTTCAACCATGACGGTGCCCTCTTGGTAAGCCAAAGCATCATACTTCGGGCTAGTTTGTTAGGAAAGCTCTTTTCGGTCGCTAACATTAGAGGTGAGTCTCAGCAAAGGCGGCCAAGCGACTGCGCGCGACCCCGCGCAGGCTAATGGCACCACCATGTTGAAAACCCTTAAAACGCTCGCTCATATAGGTCAAGCCTGAACTGGTCGAGTTCAGGTAGGGGGTGTCGATCTGCGCCAAGTTACCCAAACAAACTACCTTGGTGCCCTGCCCGGCCCGGGTAACGATGGTCTTGATCTGATGTGGCGTCAGATTTTGCGCTTCATCGACAATTAGAAAGCTCTGTTGAAAGCTGCGTCCGCGGATGAAGTTAAGACTCTTGAACTGTAGGGGTACCTTAGCGCCGACATAGTCGGCGCTGCTGCCAGGGTCGAAGTCTTCGGCGTGTAAGGCTTCCAGGTTGTCGGTAAAGGCGCCTAACCAGGGCTGCATCTTCTCGGCCTCAGAACCGGGCAAGAAGCCTATTTCTTCGTCCAAACCGCGGGTGCTGCGCGTGGCGATGATGCGCCGGTATTCCTTGCTTTCCATGGTTTGCTCTAAGGCACAGGCTAGGGCTAAAATCGTTTTGCCGCTGCCAGCCGGTCCATTTAAGGCCACCAGATCAATTTCCGGGTCAAATAAAAGCTGCAAGGCCATCGCCTGAAACAGATCTCTTGGAGCGAGCCCCCAGGCTTTTTGACGCATTAATAGGTTAGTATTAAGCAATTCGATCGCGACCTGATCGCCATCTTCTCGGCAGATTCGGCAGACAAACTCCTTGTCGTCGTAAATAAATTGATTAACGTAGGCGGTACGCTCAAGAATGGCCTGAAGAGTGGTTTTGTTCATCAGATGGTAGCCACTACCAGCCACTTGCTGAGGCTCCAAGGCCTCAATCTGCGCCCAAAAACTGCCCACCACATGATGGTATCCGGTGGCTAAGGAGTCGAGATCGCTGATTAATTGATCATTGTGATAGTCTTCCGAGGATAGCCCAGCACCACGGGCTTTGAGGCGCATATTGATATCTTTGGTGACCAGCACCACCTCGCCGAGATCGGTCTGCTGCTGCAGCATCAAGAGATCGTTGATAATTCGATTATCGTTGCTGTTCGGCCGTAACCCCAGGCCGTCTTGGTGCGTGGGCATTAGAATCGAAATGGCTCCTAGGGCCTGCCCGCCGGCTCGGATAATCGGCACCCCGGCCATGATCTCGGCCGGGCTTGCCGCGCCGAGTAGCGTATCGAGGGTACGCACGGCTTGGCGCGCATCGGCGGCCAAGCCGGTGTTGCCCACCTTGAGCTTATCGAGTTCTTCCAGCACCACCATCGGTATGACCACACGATGCTCTTCAAATTTAAATAGGGCGTTGGGATCGTGAATCAGAACATTGGTGTCAACGGCGTAGCAGCGCAGGTCGGATAACGGCATTTTGGTCATATGTCATACCCCTAAAGGCCCAGTGCAGCATCCATAGGTGTGTCCTGGGGACGGCTTAGCATCGCGCCAAGCCAAAAAATTCTTACCGAAGCAGGCCCGATGATTCATCTTTAGCCCGTCAATAGCCTAGGTCGAACCCGGCTTACCCGCAGGGCCCGCCGCTGCTAAGCACCCGCTCTAGCCCGATTCAGGTCGAGCAGGTTATGAAAAAGTATGGTCTTCGGCCGCCAAGGCCAAGCTGATCGCGCCCGGCCCAACATTTAAACCACTGGTGAGGCCCATTACACAGGTAATCAACTCAACCTGATGGAGTTTGGCCACCGCCTTTAATTCCAGGAAACCGTCAAATCTTTTTAAATCGGCCTCGTCACCGGCAATGCTGACCACCACATAGGGCGATAGGAGGCCGATTTTAATGCGGTTGATGCCGTAGGCAAAAAGCCGATTCACCGCCTGGTCGAAACCTCGGACCTTGGCGATCGGCATGGTTTCGTCGTTTTTCGCCTGTATGATCGGCTTTATAGAAAACGACTTGGCGACAAAGGCGCCCAAGGCACTCAAACTGGTCTCGCCTCGCTTGCGGGCGCGATCGCGGATATAGGCGACATCGGGCGGAATAACAAAGCCGTATATTTTGCGTTTAAAGGCTTCGGCCAAGCGCAAAATATCGTGCCGGCTTTTATTGGCGGCAATTAGATCCGACGTAAAGGCCGCCAATACGCCTTGACCGGTAAAGAGGGTGCCGGAATTCATCACCCTCATGCTGAACATGCGGTTGGTTTCTCCGCGCGCCTTGGGCCCGCGACAGGATCGTTGAATGAGCCGCTGGGCCTCGACACAATGGGCATGGATCGCACTTCTTTTTTTGCTCACCGTCTGTACCAGACCAAAATCAACGTGCGGGACAATCTCGCGCATAAAGATCTGGTGGATCTGTTCGCTACTGTAGGGGGCCGATTCAGCTTCATGGCTTAAGGTGAGCAAATTTTGTCGATAAAAGGCTTGCAGGCGATTACTGTCCTTATCATCGGTATAGATTTTATCATCCACCTTAATCGAAATGGGCAGCAAATGAATTCCTCGCTTATCGAGGAAGTCTTTGGGTAGGTCGCAGGCCGCATCAACTATTAAAACGATACTCATCGGTGTAATTGCCTCTTTTTATGGTTATCATTTGCTCTTAATGGGAATTGCCCGTTAATGCGGCCCGCATCATCAGCCTGCCAATTGGCTTACGATCCATTTTGCCCAATCAAGGATTTTCTGTTGCACCTTTTACCCATCCCCTATGCCCCAGACGATCGGTTCGGTATCGATTTTCTTGCCAGTCAACCCGGATTGATCTGGTTCCACAGTGGCTCCCAATCGACCGACAGCGAGTGGTTCTCAGCCTGGCCATCGGTGGAGTACCAATACCTTGGCCAAGAACAGATCCGGGTTACCGATCACACCGGCCACAGTCGCGCGTTAACGGGCGATTTTTTTGACTGTTTGAAGACCCATTGCCCAAAAATAGAGGGCCATACGGACATCCTCTTTGGCGGTGGTTTGGCCGGCCACCTAAGTTATGATTTCGGTCTGGAATTGCACAAGGTGCCCTCTCAATTCCCATCTCACGGGGCCCCACTGGCCATCGTCGGGCAGTATGACTGGTCTATTAGTATAGACCATACTCAGCAGCGGGCCTTTTTGGTGGTGCAAGATTATTGTCCGCCGGCGATCGCTGCGCGGGCGCGGGCCTTGGTCAAGCAACTCACCGCTCAGCGCCCAGCCACGCCAGCAGTCGTTGCCTCAAGGTCAGCTAACACGGCTCCGAGCCTGATGCCCGATACCGCGTCGAAATGGAGCTGTGACATGTCTGAACGGCGCTATACCGAGGCCTTCCAACACATTCAGGACTATATTGTCTCCGGCGATGTCTATCAGGCCAACCTGACACGACAATGGTCGACAAGCGCTGCCGGCTTGCCCGATTGGGAAATTTATCAGCAACTGATCTGTGCCATGCCCGCGCCCTTTTCCATGTTTCATCGACACCGGCGCGGCTCCTTGTTGAGTGTATCGCCGGAACGGTTTATTCAGATTCGCCAAGGCCGAATGCAGGCCCAGCCAATTAAGGGCACGCGACCACGGGGTCGGGACGCGGAACAGGATGAATTATTCCGGCAAGAGCTGCTCAATAGTGAGAAGGATCGCGCCGAAAATCTGATGATCGTCGATCTGTTGCGCAATGATTTGGCCCGCCATGCCAAACCCGGTTCGGTGCAGGTCACTGGCCTGTTCGAGATTCAGAGTTTTAACAACGTCCACCATCTGGTCAGCACAGTCGTTGCAGAAATAAAGGATAGCGCGCACCCACTCGACGTGTTGCGTGACGCGTTCCCAGGCGGGTCTATTACCGGCGCGCCGAAAAAACGCGCAATGGCCGTTATCGACGAAGTGGAAACCACCCGACGCGGACACTACTGCGGCTGCAGTTTCTTTTTAGCGGGCGACGGCTATTTGGACAGCAATATTCTGATTCGCAGCGTCAGCTTGGCAGACGACACCCTGACCTGCAGCGGCGGCGGCGGAATAGTCTACGACAGTGAATGTGCAGCGGAATATGCGGAAAGCGAGGTGAAGGTCCACGCCATCATGGCGGCGCTCAGACCTTAGAAGTCACATAGGCGCCCGACGGTATCGGTCGCCTATAGGGTTTAGCGCTATTTTACAGCGTCAGGTCGCGCACACTGGCCTTTAAGAACTCTTGCTTGAGGGCTTCATAACCGGTCACTGCTGGGAATTGCGGGAATTCCGCAATCACATTAGCCGGTGCATTGAACAGAATGCCCGCCTCGGCTTCGGCTAACATATTGGTATCATTGTAAGAGTCACCCGCGGCAATACAGCGATATTTCAGGCTATGAAACGCCTGAATCGAACAGCGCTTGGGATCTGCCTGACGAATTCGATAGTCGACGATTTCGCCGGTCGCAGATACCTCCAACTTATGGCACAGCAAGGTTGGAAAGCCCAGCTGACGCATCAATGGCTGGGCAAACTCGTAAAAAGTATCCGATAAGATTACCACCTGAAAGCGTTCACGCAGCCAATCGACAAATTCAGGCGCGCCGGGCAACGGGCTTAGGGTGGCTACAACGGCTTGAATCTCAGGCAAACCGAGCTTGTGTTGCTGCAAGATGGCCAATCGCTGGCGCATCAATACGTCATAGTCGGGGATATCCCGTGTCGTCGCCTTGAGCTCTTCGATGCCGGTTTTTTCGGCAAACGCAATCCATATCTCGGGGATCAAGACCCCTTCTAAATCCAGACAAGCCAGTTCCACAGCACACACTCCCAGAAGGTTAGGTTAATAATGGGCCTAATGTAGAGCCACTTAGATCTTAGAGCAACAGTAAAAAGTGAATTGTAGTGTTGCCGACAGGCCTACAGATAGCCTGACACAGGCTTCAATTAAATGATTCCACGTGGAACATCTCAGGTTTCACGTTATTCGATCAGGTTATGTAATAAGGTTATCTTATACGGGTATTTAATTTTTACGCCGCGTCATGGTACCTTTTGGATCACTTTTATGTTTTCGGATCGCCTCTAATGAACGACTTGCTTAACTATCAACTGGAATTGAGCGCCCTATCCCCGCGTGACATTATCAAACGGGCCGTGGCCGATCACGCCGATATCGCCGTTTCATTCAGCGGTGCCGAGGACGTGGTGTTGGTCGATATGATTAGTAAACTCAGCGCCAAGCCCCGGGTCTTTACGCTCGATACCGGGCGTCTGCACCCGGAAACCTATCGCTACCTAGAGCAGGTACGCAATCATTATAAGATCGATATCGAGGTGTTCACTCCGGATCATGTTGCGCTGCAGGCGCTGGTGCAGGAGAAGGGTTTGTTTAGCTTTTTTACCGACGGTCATCAGGAATGTTGTGGCATTCGCAAAATAGAACCCCTCACTAGAGCCCTGTTGCCTTTGGACGCTTGGATTACCGGGCAACGCAAAGATCAGAGCCCGAACACTCGCAGCACGGTGCCGGTGGTGCAACCGGATACGCTCTTTAGCGGCCAAAACGCGGTCTTGATGAAATATAACCCGCTCGCTAACTGGTCATCGGCCGATGTCTGGAACTATATCAAGATGTTCGAACTGCCGTTCAATCCGCTGCATTTACAAGGCTTCAAAAGTATTGGTTGTGAACCCTGCACCCAGGCAACTCTGCCCAATCAGCACGAACGGGAAGGTCGATGGTGGTGGGAAGAAGCCACACAAAAAGAGTGTGGCTTACATGCCGAGAAGGCTCAATAGGTCGGTAACGGGGTGTTTTTAAACAACTCGTCGAGATCATGACGACTGCTGCATCGCATCGCCTGCTCGATTACGGTCTTGGTCAAATGAGGGGCAAAGCGTTCGATAAAACGGAACTGGAAACCGCGTAGAAAGGTGCCCTTGCGCATGCCAATTTTGGTAATACTGGCCTCAAACAGATGACTGGCGTCGATGCTAACCAAATCTCGATCGGTTTCGGGGTCGATGGCCATATGCGCCAAAATTCCAACCCCCAGACCGAGTCGGACGTAAGTCTTGATCACGTCGGCATCGGTTGCGGTAAAGACCACCTTAGGTTTTAAATCACGCTGTAAAAAGGCATCGTCCAACTTGGACCGACCGGTAAAACCGAAAACATAGGTTACCAACGGGTAATTGGCGACATCTTCCAGTGAAATGGTGTTTTTTTGCGCCAGCGGATGATCCTTGGGAACCACTATTGAGCGGTTCCAACGATAACAGGGCATCATGACCAAATCGGTAAAATGGTCCATACCCTCGGTGGCAATTGCCATATCAACGGTGCCATCGGCGGCCATTTCGGCGATCTGTGTCGGATTACCCTGATGCATATGAAAGGACACTTCCGGGTAGTCGTGAATGAACCCTTCGATAACATTCGGCAAGGCATATCGGGCTTGAGTATGGGTTGTCGCCAGGCTAAGACTGCCCTTCTTGTCGTTACTGTATTCTTGGGCAATCTGCTTGATCGAATCGACCTTACCCAGAATCTCGCCAGCCACCTTGAGTACAGCCTCGCCCGCCGGAGTGATACGAGTTAGATGTTTGCCAGAGCGGGCGAAGATTTCAATACCCAGCTCATCTTCCAAGAGACGGATTTGCTTACTGATGCCCGGTTGCGAGGTATAGAGTACCTGAGCCGTGGCACTGACATTAAGATCGTGGTGGGCTACTTCCCAAATATACTTTAGCTGCTGAAGTTTCATTGATGCAATCCTTGTATGGCAATGTTTTTATGTCAATAAAGCTGGCTGTTGAAGTATAAATTGATCACTGAACATCCAGATGACACATTAAACTTCTCAGTGGTTACGGGGATAGTAACCAACCTACTGTCTAACCTGCAAATTAGTTATATAAATATCATTAACTATTCTTTTTAGAAGTAGCAAATAACAGTTAGATTGACTGACACATTCAATTTATGCCTTTTTTATACATATGGAAATCCTTTTTTTAGTCCTTACAGGTGGTCTTATTGGCCTGATAGTTGGCATCACCGGCGTCGGGGGTGGCGCACTCATGACACCTGCCCTACTCCTTTTTGGTTTTCCGGCTCACATCGCGATCGGCACTGATCTCTGGTTTGCCGCCCTGACCAAGACCGGCGGCCTAATCAGCCACCACAGGCAGGGCCACGTTAATTGGACCATCGTGCGCAATCTCGCGCTGGGCAGCTTGCCCGCAGCCGTTGTGACCGGCATTCTTTTGTCCGCCTGGTCGGACTCGCCCGAAAACTACGCCCCGCTGCTGAAAAGTGCGCTCGGCTTTATGCTAATTTTGACATCCATTGCGCTCTTGTTTCGGACCCGAATTTCAGCCCTTTACGGCCGTCGACAAAACACCCAGGCAGATGCCTCTGGTGGTTCATGGCGGTTGATTGGCGTTGGTATTATCTTGGGAGCCTTTGTCACGCTCAGCTCGGTGGGCGCAGGCGCGATCGGCACGGCCGTGCTTATGATTATGTTCCCCTACTTGGTGCCTAAGAACATAGTCGGTACCGATATTGCCCATGCCGTACCCCTGACCTTTATTGCCGGCCTGGTTCACTTGCGCTTGGGCAATGTCGACTTTGTCCTGCTAGCCTGTTTGTTGGCCGGCTCACTGCCGGCCATCTATGTCGGCAGTGCATTGTCGAGTCGCATCCCGGGTCAACTAATGCATCCGATACTGGCCAGTCTACTGATGCTACTCGGCCTCAAGTATGCGTTGTTTTAGGCCTGTGACCGGCCCAGTCCAGTGAGGCGCTAGAAAAAACTTTTTCGCTTTATACCCTTAATTCGGTAATCCTCGATTTTCCGATTCACCGCCGAAACCTCACAGCGAATGTAGGCCGGTTCGCGCTCCACGCCTCTGATCACCAGATCGGCAAAGATGGTAAAGGTCTTCTCGGCGATGTTAAAACGTGAGGATTGCTGATCAAAGGTCGCTTGCAACATGTCCACGCCGTAGTCTTCTCGGGCCTGAGCAATACATATTTGAAGTGCTTGCGGCTGCGTGAGATTGATATCGACTTGTGGCTTGACCGCTTGGTTATTCTTCATATAGTTGTAGGTTAGGATGGTCGCACCCAATACCACAATGGTAACCATAGCAGCGGGAAGGAAGATGCGATTTATGCGATCTTCTTTGTTCATAACATGTGTCTCCTGTAAATAAAGATGTACGGGTTGTAATTATTTATGTACTCGCCTATGATCGTTATATCTTCAGCAACCGCTACGATAAGACAATGACAATAAATAAGATAGAAAACCTGAACATTGCTAGCCAAGAAATACTGATTACCCCGGCTCAGCTGAAACAAGATGTTCCCGTGACCGAAACGGCGAACCTAACCATAGCGCAGGGTCGAAACGCGGTTCGTAATATCTTAGACCGCACCGATCCGCGTTTAATCGTGGTCATCGGCCCCTGTTCGATCCATGATACGAAGGCCGCCATCGACTATGCCAAGCGTTTAAAGGCAATCAGCGATGAAGTGCAGGACACCCTGTTGCTGGTAATGCGGGTTTATTTTGAAAAGCCTCGCACCACGACCGGCTGGAAAGGCCTGGTTAACGACCCCTATCTGAATGACAGTTTTAAAATTGCCGACGGCCTGCATATCGGTCGCCAGCTGTTATTGGACATCGCTGAAATTGGCCTACCCACGGCAACCGAAGCGCTGGATCCTATTTCCCCCCAATACTTACAAGATCTAATCAGCTGGTCGGCCATTGGTGCCCGTACCACGGAGAGTCAGACGCATCGCGAAATGGCGAGCGGCTTGTCGTCTGCCGTTGGCTTTAAAAATGGCACCGATGGCGGGCTCGATGTGGCCATCAATGCATTAAAAAGTGTTTCCTCGCCGCATAACTTCCTTGGCATTAACCATCAGGGTCAGGTATCGATTATCACCACCAAAGGCAATGGCTACGGCCATGTCGTTTTGCGCGGCGGTGATGGCAAGCCCAATTACGATTCAGTATCGGTCGCGGTCTGTGAAGGCCAATTGAGCAAGTCGGGTATCGTGCCCAATATCATGGTCGACTGCTCTCACGCCAATTCCAATAAGGACCACAATCTGCAAATGCTGGTGGCCGACAATGTCGCCAATCAGATCGTTGAAGGCAACCAATCGATCATCGGCGTGATGATTGAAAGTAATTTGGTGGCCGGCAATCAAAAAATCCCAGCCGATCTTGCCGATTTAACCTACGGTCAATCAGTCACCGATGCGTGCATTTCGTGGGATGCGACCGAGCAGTTGCTGCGTTCGATGCGCGATAAGGTCAAGCCAATGTTGAACAAACGCCCTTCCTAACCGGGCGCAGTTGAAGGATACTGGTTTCACTATAGTGAAACCTTTATCCGACTCCTGAATTCCACCAACTTCGGCAAAAAAATTTATGGTTTTTTCCTTCTTTCTGATCTTCACCGGCGCCGCGGTGCTCGCAACCCTTGCGCTCTATACCCGGCAGCCCTTGTTGATTGCTTACATCTTGCTCGGGGTCCTAATTGGACCCTTTGGCTTTTCGGTGGTCGAAGACACCCAATTGCTGACGGATATTTCCGAGATCGGCATCATTTTTCTGTTGTTCTTGCTTGGCCTGGACATGCAACTGTCTAATCTTATGACCACCTTAAGAAAAAGCCTAGTGGTCGGCATTGCCAGTTGTGTGACCTTTGCGGTGACCGGATTTGCGGTGACCCGGTTGTTAGGCTTTGAGGTGGGCGAGGCTATTATTATCGGGCTCTGCCTGATGTTTTCCAGCACCATTATCGGTATTAAGCTGCTCCCTACGACGGTTTTGCATCATCGCCACTCCGGCGAGCTGATGGTTGGCATTCTATTGATACAGGATTTTATCGCCATCTTGGTGCTGTTGGCCATCGAAAGCTTTGGTCAAGAGACAGTTAATACCTGGACCCTAATCAAACCCTTGGTTATGTTACCGATCTTGATTCTGGGCACACTGGGCGCGGTCAAGTACACCATATTGCCGCTCTTGAGTCGCTTCGACCGATTCCACGAATATATCTTCTTGCTGGCCATTGGCTGGTGTTTGGGGGTTGGAGAATTTGCGCACCTGATCGGCCTGTCCTATGAAATAGGCGCCTTTATCGCTGGGGTTAGCTTGGCCAGCAGTCCGATTTCTCAATACATTGCCTTGAATCTCAAGCCCCTGCGCGATTTCTTTCTGATCCTGTTTTTCTTTACCTTGGGTGCTCAACTTAATCTCCAAGTATTGTCGACAGTGATGATCCCGATGGCGATCTTGACCGTGCTGGTCTTGCTAGGCAAACCGATTGTGTTCCATTCTTTGCTGTTACGGCTCAGCGAAACCAATCACCTGGCCTGGGATATAGGTTATCGACTGGGCCAGATATCGGAATTTTCACTGCTGGTGACCTTTTTGGCACAAGGTTCCGGTTTGCTCTCCGAAAAGGCCGCGGTATTGGTTCAGTCCACAGCCATAGCAACCTTCGCCCTGTCCAGCTATATCATCGTATTCAATTTCCAGAACCCGATCGCGGTCTCAGACCGACTTCGACGAGACTAGTTTATAGATCTCATCATGGACCTCTGACGGCTTAATCCGGTGGATCCGAGCCTGTTTACCGGCATGCCGACGGGCCACCGTCTCGGCGCTACTTTGGGTGCACAGCCAGATGATATTACCCGCCAACTGCTGAAGGGTCTGAAGTTGCTGGCGGGTATTCTTATGCCGAAAGCGCGCGAACAGCCCCTGCCGGCTGAGCTGGCCTTTGAATAGACTGACCGGTTCCTGTTCCGACCCGGTGCCGCTAATCCAGTGTCGACCAATCAACTTTGACTGCTTGAGCCATTTTAAACCGGGAATCCAATAACGTCTCAGCCCGCGCACTGAGCCGGCATCGATTAGGATGTAACGTTTGATATTGCGCAAGCCCGCCAGACCCAGTAACACCATTTGCGAGCCAAGGCCGCGTGCCACCAGAGTAAGGGGTTGACCGCTCTTCTCCTCAATAAAGGCGGTCACCGACGATAGATCGAGGGCCGCCATCTCTTCGATGTGATTTAATTGTGGCTGTTTATTTTTTTTAGACGAGCCGTGCGCGCGCCAATCCATCAGCCAGACCGAAACGCCCTGGGCCAGCAGTTTGGCAATCACTGGCTTACACGGTCCGTCAGTCCACTGCCAATGACTTTCGAACACATCGTGGACAAACAAGACCTGATCCCCGTCTGGGTTTCGGTTGGCGTGTAAATGAATCAACGCAATTTCAACCGAGTTGTCTTTGCTCTTATTCGGCTTCAATGAATAAGAGTCTTCGAAATGATCTGCTCGGACTTCTGCGGAGATAAGTTCTACTGGAAATAATTGACTGCTACTTTTCAAACGATTTATCCCTTTACAGCCGACCTTGACTGTATATAATCACATGTACTGTACATAATAACAGGCGCTAGGTTATGGAAAAACTCACGGCAAGGCAACAGCAAGTTCTCGATGTCATCAAAGATCACATTGATGATACGGGATACCCACCCACAAGGGCAGAAATCGCCAAGACTCTTGGCTTTAAATCGCCCAATGCCGCCGAAGAACATATTAAGGCACTGGCGCGCAAAGGTTATATCGAAATTGTTCATGGCGCCAGTCGTGGTATCCGCTTACCCGCGTCTGAGACCGGGTTGCCGGTTGTTGGCATGGTTGCCGCAGGCTCCCCAATACTGGCCGAAGAACAAATTTCCGAATATTTTGACCTGCCCAAGGGTCTGTTTCACCCTAAAGCCGATTTTATGCTGCAGGTTCAGGGCCTCAGCATGAAGGACATCGGCATACTCGAAGATGACCTGATTGCGGTCCATAAGACCGACCGGGTGCGCAACGGCGATATAGTCGTGGCGCGCGTGGGCGACGATGTTACCGTTAAGCGTTATGAGAAAAAAGGTAATCTCGTTACCCTATATCCTGAAAATGCCGACTTTAAGCCGATCGTGGTGAATGTGACGGAACAGGACTTTGCCATCGAAGGTCTTTATGTCGGCGTTATTCGTCGTTCAATTCACTAAAAAGTGGCCCAAACGGCTGATCGTCAGCCGTTCTAGCGTATTAGTCGGGTGTCGGCCAATCGATTACCGACGCGGATTTTTTGGCGATCAACTGCAACATGTCCTGATGCGCACTTATCTCTTCTGCCGTTGGGACAATTTTAACAAGGTCGCCCTGCACCGTTGCTAAAGCAGATAAGTCTAATGCATTGGCGGCTGCCGGCACTGGATCGGAATCATCCAAGAGCAAGTCAGTTTGACCACCAGTCAGCATCAGGTACACATCGGACAGTATCTCTGAATCGAGAATTGCGCCGTGCAATGTGCGGTGGGAATTGTCGATGCCATAGCGTTTACAGAGCGCATCGAGTGACACTCTCGAGCCTGGATGTTTTTCTCGCGCCAGCTTTAACGTATCTAATACCCCACAGACTGACTCCAAGGCCTTAAAGGTCGTGCCCTGCTTATTGGCCAACAACTGATATTCGGCATTGAGAAACCCCATGTCGAAGGCCGCATTGTGGATAATCAGTTCAGCGCCGTCGAGCCACTGCCACAATTCATCGGCAATCTGGGTGAATTTGGGTGCATCTTTGACCTGCTCATTGGTGATGCCGTGAATAGCGACAACCTCTTCGGGGATATCGCGTTCAGGATTGAGAAAATAATGCAGTTGCCGCCCGGTCAAGCGTCGGTCGATCATCTCCAAACAACCGATTTCTACGATTCGATCGCCTTTCTTGGGGTTCAATCCCGTTGTTTCTGTATCTAATACGACCTGTCTCATGATTTCCCCATCTTATCCATAGCGTGATTGGCCAGGCGGTCGGCCAATTCATTCATCGGGTCACCCGAATGCCCCTTAACCCAATGCCAGGATACTCGATATCGACCCATTAACTGGTCGAGTTCCTGCCACAGGTCCTTATTTTTAACCGGTTGCTTGCTGGCGGTCTGCCAGCCATTCTTCTTCCAGCCCCGAATCCACTGGGTAATACCCTGCTTCACATATTGCGAATCGGTGTACAGACGGACCGCGACATCTCTATTAAGGAACTTTAGGCCCTCAATCGCCGCTAATAACTCCATACGATTATTGGTTGTTAGCGCTTCGGAGCCGTTTAATTCCTTGCGATGTTCACCCCACAATAACACGGCGCCCCAGCCACCGGGACCGGGATTACCACGACAGCCACCGTCGGTGTAAATCGTCACCGGCGTGCTCATCGGGGCTGCTCCCGGATGGTGCTGTTGGCGGTAACCGACGAATCCATAAAACTGCGCCGCTGACGTTTGGGACTGGTGTGAATTTTGCCAAATACCTGTTTATAGCCGACCAGGAGGTACACAGCCCCGGTGAAGGGCAGCAGTTTGCGTTGGACATGTTCGCCTAGGGCAAGATTTTTAAGCCAAGCCGGGCGATTCATGGGCGGTAAAAACAGGTGCTTTTCCTGTCTTTCTAGCTCGAAGTTGAGCAGTTGCATCCAATCGGCTACCCGACCGCTGCGAAGAAACCTGGAATTCCAAACGCCATAACCGGACGGTCGGCTTTGAATCATCGATCGTAACCCCCATAAGCTAAGCGGGTTAAACCCCAATACAATCAGCAAACCGCCCGGTTTGAGCGCCAAAGCGCCCTCCCTCACCGCTTGGTAGGGGTTTTCACATAAATCCAGTGTGTGATGCATCAACAGCATATCCAAGCTTTCCGGCTCGAACGGGAGGTCTTCGGGTTTGGCACACACCACGGGACAATGGGCTCGATTTTCCAATTGCGAGACAATAATGCCCGACCCAAACAAGCGCTGCTCAAACAGGATTTCATGAAAGCCGCTGTCCAGCTGAACCATCGACGCGCCAAAACGCCCCGAGATAGCCCGAGAGATCAGGCCTCGCTCAGCCTCTATTAACTCTTGCCCCAAGGCCCCTTGGTACCACTGCGACAAAATTAATTCCTGATATCGGGTATCATTTGGACCGTGGCGATAGACTTGTTTAAACCCTTGCCCTAGTCTTTTTACCAATATAAACACCTTGATACTATTTTAAATGCCCGATTCGGGTCGAATTCCTTGCTACCTGAAGCAGAGGAAAATAGAATTATCGCCGATCTATCCATTCGTCTCAATAAACTGCTGCGACTCAATGATATTAATTAAAAAAATTACCACCCTCGGTGCCAGTCTGTTATTGACTGCCTGTAACCTGATACCCGTCGAACGGGTCAGTCAAGAAGCGCAAATCGCCCCCATTACGGCTTCAATAAACACGCCAGCGATTGTAACCGCCCCGGCCATACAGACGACTCAAACCATTGAGCCTGCTGAGCAGACATCCCCGATCCAGGCCAATGTCACCAGCGACCCCAGCCAAGAAGCACTCGCTCAGACGCTTCGGCGAATACAGAGCACAATATTGCTGGCCAATATCACACAAAGCGAGCCTTTTTGGCATCTGCCCTTAGATTTGACCCGCCCAGACCCTTATGCCCAATATCCGGACGATCTTTACCAGGTCATCAGACGCAACCTTCATTTCAATCTAGAAATAGATGATAAGCGGGTTGCCAGCCAATTAAAATGGTATGCCTCCCACCAGAATTACCTTAATCGAGTCAGTGAACGCGCTTCGCGCTATATGTTCCATATCGTTGCCGAACTGCAAGCGCGTGATATGCCGATGGATCTGGCGTTACTGCCCATTGTTGAGAGCGCCTTCGATCCCTTTGCCTATTCCCATGGGCGGGCGTCCGGTATGTGGCAATTCATACCGTCAACCGGGCTTATGTTCGGTCTCAAACAGGACTGGTGGTATGACGGGCGCCGCGATGTGGTGGAGTCGACCCGCGCCGCGCTCGACTATCTGACCCATTTAAATAAGATGTTCGATGGTGATTGGTTATTAGCCTTGGCGTCTTACAATTCAGGCCCGGGCACGGTCAGGAAAGCACAACGAAAGAACCGCCGAGCGGGCAAGGCTACGGATTTTTGGCACCTTGACTTACCGCGCGAAACCGAAGCCTATGTCCCTAAGATGATTGCCTTGGCCACATTGTTTAAGAATCCCGAGGCCTATGGCGTGGTGCTCCCTGAGGTATCTACTGAGCCCTTTTTCAAGATTGTTCAGACCGGTGGGCAGATTGACCTAGCTCAGGCTGCTGCGCTGGCCAAGATGGAACTGAGCGACCTATATATGCTTAATCCCGGTTATAACCGCTGGGCGACAGATCCTGATGGGCCCCACCAATTGCTGGTCTTTACCGATCGAGAGCAGATCTTTAACGATAATATTGCCCAGCTGCCTAGCAATCAACGATTAACATGGGATCGTTATAGCATTGTCAACGGCGACTCCCTGATAACAATTGCTCGAAAGTTTAATGTGACGGTGAGCGTCATCAAGGATGTTAATGGCCTCAAAGGCAACCTAATTCGAGCCGGGGATAAATTAATGATTCCGGTCGCCAGCGAAAACGACAACTTTTACGCCCTTTCGGCGGATAGTCGCTTAAAGGTAAAACAGGATGCCTTGGGTAACTCGGACCTGACTCGTATTGACCATCGAATCACTTACGGAGACACCTTCTGGGATCTTTCGATGAAATATAATGTCAGTGTGAAGAGCCTGGCTAAATGGAACAATATGGCCCCGCGGGATCTGCTTATGCCCGGCCAATTGCTTGTGGTTTGGGTGAAGCCTAATAGGGTGACCAGTGTTAGTGCCAGTGCCAGTGCAGACCAGCGAAAGATCGTTCGAAAGGTCGGTTATGTGGTCCGAAACGGAGATTCTCTGTACCGAATTGCCGACAAGTTCAATGTGCGAATCAGTGACATTCAAAAATGGAACGTTGTCTCGAAGTACCTGCAACCGGGTGATCGCTTGACACTTTACGTGGATGTCACCAACATCAACTAAATGTACCCGTACTCAACGCCCTTTACTCGATCATATTGGGCGCGTTGCAACCGCCTCGACGTCAGCGGTCAGGAGTAGCTTGATTTCGGGCTATGACACGCCGATAGAGGCGCTCGATAGACATAGCCATATTGGCTACTGAATATTTCTGCGCAAAAGTACGACTGTTACCCGCCATCGACGCTCGCAAATCCTCATTTTCAAGCAATGATATAACGGCGGCGGCCCAACTGGCGGTGCTTTCTGGTACCTTCATGCCGTTATAGCCTTGTTCAATCACATCATGCACACCGCTGGCCCGAACGGCGACAACTGGGCACCCTCCCGCCATGGCTTCGAGCAACACCATACCTTGGGTCTCAGAGGTTGACGCGAAGACAAAGATATCGGCCGCGAGATAGGCCCGCACGAGCGCGGCTGGCGCCATGCTGCCGGCTAAGACCACCTGTTGTGCCAAGCCGGTCGCATTGAGGCAACGTTGCAAGTGACGCCGTTCGGGTCCATCGCCCACCAACAGCAAGCGAAAGGGCACCTGAGTACCCTGCTTTACCATTTGAATGCCCTCAAGCAGAAAATCCAGGTTTTTCTCTTTCGCCAGCCGCGACACACTAATCAACAGCCGTTCACCGGGGCTGGCGTAG